>ERZ894223.155-NODE-155-length-72253-cov-10.581775_pt1 | contig 72253 bp, 61 predicted proteins | sample MGYA00380293_ERZ894223 | MGnify/ENA primary metagenome ERZ894223 (study PRJEB32331, sample SAMN06328445) | human gut metagenome | biome: human gut microbiome; feature: stool | host: Homo sapiens | collected 2014-11-05 ...
CAGCTTTCGCTGACCAGAATCACGCACCAAGTCTCACGTGCGTTCGACTTGAACTCAGTCGGAGGTCCAACTCAGACTAAAATATTACAAGGGGGAGTAAGATTATATGGGGAAACTAACATTAAACTGGGCAAAACTAAAACCGGAAGTAAAACAGGTCTGGCAGCTGAGTCTGCCCGCCATTCTGACGCAGATCACCACCATCGCCATGCAGTACATCGACTCTGCCATGGTTGGTGCTCTGGGTGCCGCCGCTTCTGCCGCTATCGGTCTGGTCGTTGCCATGACCTGGCTGTATAATGGAGTCCTGTCCGCAGTTTCTGCCGGTTTTTCCGTGCAGGTGGCACATCACATCGGTGCCGGTCAGGATTCTGATGCCAGGAACGTCATCCGGCACGGTCTGATCAGTGCCCTGAGCATTTCCGGCCTCTTAGCTTTCAGCGGTCTTTTGCTCAGTCATCCACTGCCAATCCTGTTAGGCGGTGATCCGGCAATCTGTCCGAACGCAACTGCATACTTTTTTGTATATTCACTGATGATCCCATTTTCACAGTTGAATTCCCTAACATCGGCATTTTTGCAATGCAGCGGTGATATGGTGACACCAAGTATTTTAAATGCCGTCATGTGTGTACTGGATATTCTTTTTAATTCATTACTGATTCCACGCTTCGGTGTCCTTGGTGCCGGTATGGGAACAGCACTCGCCTGTGCCGTCATCAGTCTGATCATGACATGGCGTTGCTGCATCTGCAACAAGCAGCTGCACCTCAGACGTACTGACAAACATCATTTTGACCGTAACATTCTGCGCAAAGCATTTCAGATTGGAATGCCGGTGGCCGTTCAGGAAATCGCCATGAACAGTGCTATGGTCGTATCCACCCGGATCATTGCCCCACTGGGAGCCGCTGCCATCGCTGCAAATTCTTTCGCCGTTACCGCAGAAAGTCTGTGCTACATGCCAGGCTATGGTCTTGGTATGGCTGCAACCACACTGGTTGGACGCAACATCGGTGCCAGAGAATTTAAAACAGCAAAACGTTTCGGTAACATCAGTACCGCCATGGGTGCCATTTTCATGGGCTGCACCGGTGCCATTATGATGTTCGCCTGCCCGCTGGTCTTCCGGCTTCTGACACCGGATGTCACTGTGCAGGCAATGTCCGTTCATATCCTGCGCATTGAGCTGCTTGCGGAACCGCTCTTTGGCGTGTCCATCGTTGCCGCCGGTGCACTGCGCGGCACCGGAGACACCTTCGTACCGAGTCTGATGAACCTTGGCAGTATCTGGATCGTGCGCATCGGCCTGGCACTGATTCTTGTCAGCCGCCTTGGTCTCACTGGCATGTGGATCGCAATGCCGATTGAACTGTGTGTCCGCGGACTGCTCATGCTATACCGCCAGCACACTACAAAGTATTACCGTTCGCACCTTTAATAATTCTCTTTACAGTTACTATTTTCATAACTGAAATGGCAAAATCGGAGAAAATTATCTCAGTGAGCGATTAAGTAAACGACTGAGTTTCACAAGTTTTTGCGCGAGTGGGAACGACCTCTTTTTCAGGCGTGGGAACGAGCGCGATAAAAACGCTGTGAAACGAAGGTAGTGAACGTCTAGCGTTCTGACAGGATGCTTCGTTTTCGTATTAAAAATTAACGTATTAAAAAATAACGTATTAAAAAAATTCTAATCGAAAAGTTCTTTGGCCTTCGTATAGTTAAATACCGGACCCTCCAGGCAGACATAAGTCTCATTGATCTTGCAATGTCCGCACTTTCCTACTGCACAGGACATCTTACGTTCAAAGGATACCCAGATTTTCTCCGCCGGGACACCGCATTTCATACATTCCAGTGCAGCAAACCGCATCATTGGCGGCGGACCTACGATCACTACGTTATAGTCCTCGAAAGTATCAAACGGCACATCCGGAATAAATTTCGTTACCAGTCCTTTGTGGAATCCAGGTGCCTCGGAGTTGTCCAGACAGTACGTACAGTGGAACCGCTCCGCAAATTTTGCACGTTCTTCGTTGAACAACACGCAGTTGATATCCTTGAATCCGGCGATGAGATATACCGATTTGCAGATTTCCGGATGATCATAAAAATGAGTCAGCGTAGTTTTTACCGGTGACATACCGGTACCACCACAGATCACCAGCAGATCCTTATTTTCAAACTGATCCACCGGAAATGCATTTCCGTACGGTCCACGCATAAACAGTGTATCTCCGGCTTTCAGGTCAAACACACCACCGGTCAGTCGTCCGACTTTACGGATGGTAAATTCCACATAACCCGGTCCTTTTCCACAGACAGAGATCGGCGCCTCTCCGATTTTCGGCAGAGACAGCTGGAAAAACTGTCCATATCCAGGATCTTTGTCACATGCCACACGAATCGTAAACTCTGCCGCAGTCTGACGGATAACACTTACGATCTTGTGCGGTTCCGGTTTCATAATATTTTCCATTGTCTTACGCCTCCTCTCCCGCATTCATTTTTTCAATTTCCGCTGCCAGACCGTCCACCACATCAAAGAACGAAATCTGCTTCGGACATCTCATATCACAACGGCCGCATCCGACACACATCTGTGCATCACAGGCTATGCCGTATGCTCCGTCCTTTGCAAAACGGTCTGCAAAATCATAAAACTTATGCAGCACTTTAAATCGCATATTTGCTCCCGGTGTCTTGCGGGCACGATTGCCACCGGCTGTCATCGTATAGGACTCCAGCATACAGGAAGACCAGACTCTGCGGCGCTCACCGCTGCGGCTTCCCTCCTGGTAAATGACATCTACTGTATCAAAACAGCTGCAGGTTCCACAGACGGTATTACATCCGCCACAGGACATACATTTCTCATCATACTGTGTCCAGTACTCCAGATCACTGATCGGTTTTAACATACTGCGGTCTGTAATCTGCGGAATATGCAGTTTTTTCTGATTCTCCTGCACATATTCCGGTGTGAAATCACAGGCAGATGCCGATGCAAATGCCGCACCCAGCGTCTCATCTTTGATATCCACCAGCACCTCATTCTCTGTAATGCGGAGTGCTGCGTCATACTTATCTGTCTTATTCGTTCCCATAGATACACAGAAGCAATGTTCAAAGCTTTCCCTGCATTCCAGCATGACTACCTTTACTTTCTCACGCAGTCTTGCATAGAAATAGTCTGCATGACCTCCATTTTCCATGAAAATACAGTCCAGTCTTGCCATTCCGTTGATATCACAAGGACGGGCAATCACAATGATCCCTTTGTCATCTGCAAGCTCACTCTCCGTCACTTCCGTATCGGTAAAATAAAACATCGTCTGTGACACCGGATAGTAAGCTTCCTTCGGTGAAAAATCTGCCTGACGATCCAGCACGATCTGATCCACCGTCTTAATCTCACGATAACGCACTTTCTTCTTTCTCTGATCCCATGCCGGTGCATACACATGATAAGTCTCTGACCAGACAGCCAGAATATCATTCATCTTGTCGTAATCTACGCGATATCCCATATTGCACCTCCCATTGCCAGCATTTCTCTCTCCTGCTCCAGAAATACATTCGTCACTTTTCCTACTGCCTGATAAAACGCGGTCTGTGCATATTTACTGATATCCATGCAGAAAGCTCCCGCCCATTTCAGATGTTTGCGTAAAAACTCATTCTGGTCACGGGAAGACATTGCCGCACGATCTGCATTATCCGTCTGACAAGACAGTAACTCTTCCTCACACAAAACTGCCATAAACTCCAGCTCCAGGCCGATATGATCGTTCATCGTACGGAACATATCCTTACTCGGCTCCCAGCCATGCAGCGCATACAAAGCCAGCGTCTCCTGCTCGGTACGTCCGCCGATCTCACGTTTTTTGTTCGTATAAATGGACTCATACGGGAAGGCAGCCACTCCGGTTGCTTCTCCTGCTGCCAGAAACGTCTTGGCATAATCAGCAGCCACATCCTCCAGATCCTCATTGTTCAAATCTGCAATCGCCTTTTCCAGCCCTCTGTAAGCTTCCGCCAGTTCCTCATTGGCGCAGTCTGTCGGAAACTGCATCTGTTTCATGTTCGCCAGCGTCTCCTCATCTACTTCCATGATATATAAGCCGCCAAGGAAACGGTAGAGTCCTGCTCTGGCTCTTGCCAGTTCTTTTCTTACTTCCACCTGCTTCATTCCACTTCCGCCTCCTTTTCCTCATTCATTTCCGTACGCACCACGTTCGCTTTTTTCAAATGATCTTCAAAAATCCGATGTGCCAGTTCACTTTCCGGCTCCTCGTACATACCGTTGTGCAGTGCTTCTTCAAATTCAAACGGAAGCATGTCGATCCATTTCTGATTCTTCAGGATAAACCGTCCGGACGGATGATTTCCGTTGTCATCCTTCAGCGTGTATACGTGACCTTCGTTCGCTGCCAGAAGCTTGGATACTTCACTCTCCGGATCATTGATATCACCGAAATGCAGGGCACGTCCTGCACAGTTTCTGACACAGGCAGGCTCTTTCCCTTCGTCCCGCAGCTGTACACAGCCGGTACATTTGTCCATGACACGCAGTTCTTTGTTAAAATTGTTCGCATGGAACGGACATGCCTTTTTACAGCTCTGACATCCGATGCAGAGATCCTGATCGATATAGATCACTCCATCGTCTTCATCCTTGTAGCATGCGCCTGTCGGACATACATCCACACAGCTCGGATCCTCGCACTGCTGGCACATTACCGGCAGAAAGTACATCTGCAGATCCGGATACACACCTGTCGGTCCCATATGATATAACGTGCTTCTGGAACGTCCCAGAGCCACTTCATTTTCTGTCTTGCAGGCAACCTGGCATCCACCTTTACAGCCGATGCAGCGGTCAGCCTCTACAACCATTGCATATTGTTTCATCACTTTGTCTCCTTATCCGTTCCTTATGCCTTACCTAACGGAAGCCAATTTACAAAGTCTTCCGGTTTCTGCCAGATGCCTTCCGGCGCACTGTCTGCTTTCGAAATCCGTACCTGATAAGCACGAAGTGTATGAGTACCAACGACATCGTTAAACGGTGCGGTTGATTTTGATAAAACATTGACGTTTGTCTCCTGCCAGCCATGCGTCTTTGTATTCATCGTCTCCGGATGCCAGAAACGCTCCATACATACCGTTCCCGGATTGATTCCCTTTGTGACCAGTGCTTTCGCACGGATCTTGCCTCGCTTGGATTCTACCCATACCCAGTCTCCCGGTGCGATACCATACGCTTTTGCCACATCCGGATAGATCCAGATCTCCGGAACCGGATACAGCTCACGCATAGCAGCCGCATTACGCAGCGTCGAATGATGATAGAACGGTACACGGCCGTTTGTCATAACGAGCGGATACTCCCTGGCAGTATCATCATCACGGACCGGACTCTCCACCGGCTCCAGATAATACGGAAGCGGCTCATAATCCTTATCTGCCGGTTCAAACTCAACCGGTAAAAACGGCTGACCGGTTCTTCCCAGCGTGATCATACTCTCCACATATACTTCAATCTTCTTCGACGGTGTATCAAAACCTTTCGGCAGACCTGTCGCATCATCAATCTGCTTGTATACATAATAAGACTTCCATTCTTCTTTGGACATATATTCGAATGGTGCTTTTTTCTTCATTTCTTCCCATGTCATGCCGATGGCCGGTGTCAGATGATCAAAAAACTCATCCATGGAATCCCAATACGGAAGCTGATCTCCCATAAATTCCGGATCAAAAGCTTTCTGACACATCTCATGACCGAGCTCGGCACATTTTTTAGCCAGGCGGGACCAGATCAGCGTCTCATCCATCGTCTCCCAGAGGTGGACAACCTGCTGTCTGGCTACCAGCATATTACAGGTCTCAACGATCATATCCGTCTCAAGCCACTCCTCCGTCGGCAGCAAAATATCTGCATAGCAGGAAAAAGAGGTCGGATACATATACATATGTACGATAAAATCAAGCTTTTCGATTGCCTCTGCCCAACGGCCGGATTCTGCCAGCACACCGAGCTTGTTACCGGAACGGTCGATCCACATCCGCGGCTGATACGGTTTCTCTGTCAGGATCGCGTTCAGCACGCTGCCCGGATGTCCCGCATACCAGATACTTAAGCCCTTGTGCTCTCTTCCTCCCAGACGTTTCTTCAACTGCTCCGGTGGCAGACACTTCAATGCAACCGGCACCGGATAATTCGGTACTTTCAGTACACCGCTGGTACGGAAACGCTGCATCAGCGCACCCGGTTTCTCCAGGTTACCCATCAGAAAATCAATCGTATCCGCAGCCATGGCAGCCTGTACAGAGTTCGGTGTCTGGTCCGTTGCCACACCAAGGCAGATACCGCTTGGTGCATTCTCCAGATACATCTCGATCGCAGCTTTGATACGGTCTGCATCCAGCCAGCAGATCTCTGCTGCTTTCTCCAGCGTAAACTCCTCACAGCGCTCATACAGTAACTGCATACCGGTCTTGTATACTTTTCCGTCTACTTCATACGTGCCCCATAACGCCGGGGATAACTTCTCATCATACGGATACTCCATCGGCTGCATGGACGCTGTCTTCTCATCCCATACATAAAACGTATCCGGTGCACCGTTCTCACCCTTTTTCGCACGGGCAAAGAAGCGGCTTTCCACCTCTACCAGATACGGCAGGTTGGTCCAGCGTGTCACAAATTCTTCATCATATCTGCGATTTTCCAGAATATAGCGGATCCATGCCATCTGCAGTGCTACATCCGTACCCGGACGGATCGGCAGCCAGATATCTGCCTTTGCCGCATCCGGTGTAAAACGCGGATCAATACAGATCGTCTTTACACCCTTCGCACGCAGTTCGTTGACCATACGACCGCCGCTGGCCGGTGCGGAATAAGCAGGACCTGCTCCCCACAACACCAGACATTTGATCTGTGCATTCTCATAATCATACAGTTCCAGTGCATTGGAATCCGCGATACTGGAATCCGCACCACCATACATCATGGCACAGGACAGCACACGCGGCAGATAACACTGCGCGCAGCCCGGCTCATACCAGTTCGGCGTTCCGAATACATTACAGAAACGGGCGATACTCCAGATTTCCGGATTACCACCGCCGCCTGTGGTACAGAACAACGCTTCCGCACCATATTTTTCACGGGTTTCCATGGCTTTTTCCGCCACACGGGTCAGTGCCTCATCCCAGCTGATACGTCTCCATCGTCCGCTTCCACGTTCACCAACGCGCAACAACGGATACTTATTACGGTTCGGATGGTACAGTGCCTGAATACCAGCCAGACCCTTTGCACACATACGTCCCTGGCTCATCGGATCCACCGGATTTCCCTCCAGCTTGATGACGCGGCCATTCTTCACATGCGCCAGAACACCACAGTTTGCGATGCAGGCACGACAGGCAGTCTTCACAATCTTCTCTTCATCATCGATCTCCATGACCTTCGGCTCACATTTGGTCAGATATCTGCGCTTTGCAGTCACCGCTTCCAGCCCGGAAATCGCTACCGACGAAAAAAACTTCTTTGCATTTGCTTCCACCAGTTCATTCCTCCTCTTCATTCACAACAGAATAATAAAATCCATAGTCAAATTGTATGTTATTTTTTTGGTATACCATGAGTATTCTTCCTGCGTTTATTATAGTGGACATGTAGAAAGATGTCAACAAGTGTGATGTGGCTAACCTTCTTTTTCTCAAAAAGGTAATTTTTCAAAGTCAACGCAACAAAGCTATTGCGCTGAATCTGGTGGAAATTTTATTGCAATAACTTTGATGGAAAATAAGTAATTATATGTGATATCAAAAAGTTTGCATAGAAAAAGAACCACCTCGGTTTGAGATGATCCTTTCATTACTGCCAACTTTCTACTTATTAAGTTTAGGTTTCATAGCGCGACTAGCACGATCTACAATGTTTTGAGGGACACCCGTAAGCACCACCTCAGAAGGCGATTTCCCGCTCGCAAGCATTGTAATTGCTTTTTCAAATAAAGAAAGTCCTTCCTCAACAGCTTTCTGTTCATACTTTTCCATTACTTCACACACGGCATTCAGCCCCCTTTCTTCATGCTTTAAAGCGTTCATTCTTTTCGTAAATGCCGGAAATTTCGAGTTGTTAACTTCCTTTTTAAGGAAACATTCCATATACTCCGAAACTGTAGTTCCGTCTTTTACTTCCGTATTAACAAAAACTCTGTAAAGACCATCATCAACACGATTACCCGTTTCTCGGATTGTACTATCCACATGGTATAGTACACGATCGGCTTTGAAAATATCAAACTGAGAAATGTACACTACAATAATATCTTCAATCTGCTCGAATTTTTCACCTTCCTGAGAATCTTTCACCGCAATACTAGCTGCATTAAATCTCACTCTGCGGAGATGATCATCATTATCCGAGCGTTGTACCTCGACATTACACTTCTTTCCATTTCCCAAGACACATAAAGCATCTAATCGCACCGATCGACCATATAGATTTCTTTCACTGCTTTGCACAACAACGTCTTTAACTACAAGATTCTTATCTTCAAGAAGAATCTGCAGCATTTCCTGACAGAAATTAACGTCATTTGCCAAAACTTCAAAGAATACATCATCTATTGGACGAAGGTCTTTGACTTTTTCCTCTTTTTCTTTGAGGGTAATAACTACCTTTCCTAAATCCATTACCTTCGTTCCTCTCTTTCCCTGCGTAATAGCAGATTTTTAATTATCTATATGAACAGGGAAAGTGATCCAACATTCCCTGATAATTCTCAAGGGAATGTCCCTAATTAAAACAAAGTAACTGAAAGCTACTAATAAATAATTATATCTTTATGATCTTATTATAGCATACGCCGTGAATTTTACAATATACATTCACAGGCAAACAGACTCCAGAGTTCGTAATTTTTTTGCTACAAACTCCACATTTTTCAACTCAAATCTTTACAACTACATTATACAGAAGAACGCTCGTTCGTGCAAGAAGGAGTTAACCTTTAATTTCTCATAAATCAATCTCCATTCAAACCGTATATTTAATTCACACTATAAGTATGAAATAAAAATCATTCCCTGAAGTCGTTTTGCGAAACCACTTCTACAAGATTCCCCTGTTCCGGTTAAAAGATCACCTGACCATTCTGCACCCGGTAATTTACACCGTACCATCCCACATATCCTGTATAGGAGAAATCCAGCATACCACTGCGGATATACCACCAGCCGTATTCATTCTGCGCCAGACCGGTAAAGCCAAAATTCAAAGCACCGTTTTCGATTCTCCACCAGCCATATTCATTCTGCGCAACGCCTGTATAACCGAAATCGACCTGGCCATTTCTGACATACCACCAGCCATATTCACTGTCTACGACACTGTTGCAGCCAAAATCAATCGTTCCGTTGACGATTCTCCACCAGCCATATTCATTCTGCGCCAGACCGGTATAAGTAAAATCAATGCTGCCGTTGCGGATGAACCACCAGCCATACTCACTGTTTACCACACCGTTATAAGCAAAATTCACCATGCCGTTTTCGATTCTCCACCAGCCGCCGGCATTCTGTGCGACTCCGGTATAGGAGAAATCTACCTTACCATTCCGGATACACCACCAGCCACCGGCATTCTGTGCGACCGTATTTCCCATATCCACACGGCCATTTACCACATTCCACCAGCCATATTCACCATTGACAATACCTTCATCCACACTATTTACAGAAAAATCAATCACACCGTTTCGAATCTCCCACCAGCTTCCGCCGTAAGAAACAAAACCACAGTAAGAATCATCTGCGACACCCTCTTCATTAATGTATACCCAGGTGCCATCCTCCTGCATAACAACCGTTTCTTCCTTCTGTACAACACCGTCATTCATATAGTAGCGTACGCCATCTACCTCCACAAGACCGGTATCATGCCGGCGCGTTCCGTCTACATAGTAGACATCCTCGCCATTTTCAGTATAAATACCGGTTTTATAAGCCGGATTCTTCACCTCTGACGTCAGTGCCTTGATGCAGGCATTTCCATATGGATATGCATAAAACTTATTGTGGTACTGATAAAACGTCTTTTCATTTCCCTTGCTGACATCACAGGACCAGATGACCTGGCCTCCATTCTCGATGGACATCTCCAGCTCACACTCTACCGCATTGGTATCCGTCTGGACCACAACAGAAAAAGTCGTTCCCGGCTGCAGCTCCACAGCATTCTCCAGCGGAATGGTATAGATACCGGCATAAGAAGTCTCACCGGTTGTCGTTGCCTTTTCCTGCTTTGTACCGCTGGTCGGATCTTTCGGATCCTTCAGATCTGTATAAACACTGATCGTATAAGATACATTCGCATTGTGCATCATAGATACGTTGACTGCTCTCAGCTCTTCCGCTTCCACACCAGCCTTTGCATCCTGAACCGTAAATACATTCGCAAGCGTATCAAACTCTGTCGGATATGCGTTCAGACCACCATCCAGCTGATAATTATTGTCATACGCATCCGTCGTATCAAAATCAAACGCCCACGCAGCCTCACCGAGTGAAACCGTCTCGTAAGACATCCAGAAATAATCACAGTAAGATCCCCAGCTGTTTCGGATCAGCCACGCACCATTGTGTGCCGGTTTTGCATATCCTGCAAAATTGTCTCTGGAATAATCATCATCCCAGCCAACGATCATAGCCGCATGTCCGTTGCCGCTGGCTTCGGCATCATAGTAGGTATATTCTCCTTTCTGATTCTTCGCCATCGCCTTATCCAGATGATCATACATCACACCTACCGCACCATGATCCATGATCTGTGCCTTCACACCATCCGTATCTTCCTTCAGGCTCATGCAGTATGCATTTTCCAGATGCGCCACATCACGGCTGTAAGCATAACTGTCTTTCAGTCCTGATTGCTCCACTTTCTCAGCATCCGTATACGGAACATCCGCTTCCTTTACCGCGCCGACCCACTGGCTCATTCTCCGGGCTGCCATCTCATAATTACCGCCAAAATTCAGAAAACTGCCTTTCGCCTCTGCACTGTTGTATTCTGCGGTATCCCCTTTTGTGCCGCCCAATGGATCCGTCACAAAATTATAAGTAAAATAAATCAGCTGCAACTCGCTCAGATCAATGTCTTTCTTTGCGATTCCATCACTGATCAGATCAAACTCTGCCAGACCGAGGGAAGAAAATGCCCAGCAGGTACCATATGGATTCTGGTCACGCACTGCCGGATATTCGCGTCTGCATGCATCAATATCTGTCGAATAAGCAGATGGCAGCATCGCATATGCAGCAACGCCTGCTCTGTGTACAGGCACATTCCTATCCAGATCACTTTCTATATATCCCGTGTTTTGTGCCGTTTTCACATTCGTATCATCGGAAACATTTTTCGCCTGTATCTGCATGGTGCTCAGTGGAGACAATGCCAGCACCAAACTTAATAACAGCGCCTCAAATCTTTTTTTTCTCATTTGAACTCCCTCCGTTATCTGTAAAACCATTAATTATTATATTCTTTATCATTCTCATTGTATCAATCTTATCATGGGCAAATCCATGAATCAACATCATCATTGTTTCAAAGCAATGTTATTGTTAATGTTTTACTCCACTTTTCACAAAATTATTCGTAAACAGACATCCTGCCATACACCCCAACCCATTGTGAATCATATCATCCCACTCAAACAGACCACGCATAAAAATCAGCTGACTGAGCTCAATTGTCGCTGACATCAGGATTCCGATCACCAGAGCCTGATACCACTTAATTTTATGATTCGCAATGAGCGGAAGCAGAATCCCTGCCGGCAACAACAAGATAAAATTCAACAGGTTTTCCTTTAACAACTCCCGGTCGTGGTTACAGATTACCTCCCGCCACGACCAGAATGGCAATAATTCATACTGACGGACCGTTCCAATCCTGGTAAATACCGTTGAGCCAAATACAATTCCGAGAAACACCACCAATGCCACGACTGCCAATGCCTGTATGATACGCAGCTTCTTTCTGTATACACACACCGCCATTCCGATGCACACCCCCGTTAATACCAGCCCAAAAGCCAGTATTTCATACCTTGACCATTGCTTATTATACGTTGTCCATATCTGATAAATATCCATCTATACCATAAACTCCTGCACCCTGTTCATTTTTAAACAGTTTCTCCTTTTTTGATTTTTGCTCTTAATATCCAATACGAATTGGGGAACTTTTTCTTAACAAATCACATTGAAATGTTCCCCAATTTATTAAACACAGGAAATACAATCAATGATGACTGCATCATATTGATCTTTGACACCATTGCAGCAGATTTTGTACTGTCTTTTCCTCTTTTCTATCCTCATTATTTCTGTAAACTCATCTTTGCATATGCTGCCAGAGTAAAACCATCCGTAATTTTTCCATCCCGGATCCATTCGCCCAACTGCTCCCAATCCAATGCAATATGTCCTACTATTTCTTCTTCCTGTATCACCTGTGGAGCTTCATTCAACTCTGCCAGAAATACATCTGCCTTTGAACTCATTGCACCACTGTCCGGCACAATTTTTCCGAAACTTTTCCATTTTTCTGCTTGCACACCAAGTTCTTCCCATAATTCTTTTCCCGCATTCTCCTTTGCAGAAATTCCTTCTTCTCCAAAACCTCTTGGGAAACCGTACTGATATTCCCTGAGAGCATGACGATACTGCCGCAGTAAAATATACTTTCCATTATAATATGGAACGATAACAACCGCACCTCTCATAACGCGGTTCATCAGTCTTTCATATGCAAACAGACTTCCATTTTTTGCACGCACAACATCCACAACCATTAAATGGTAATGGCTCTCGTATACAATTCCGATTCTTCTGCCACTTTTTTGTGCAAATGCATACAGTTCCTTCGGGTCAAGTACCAGCGGAAGTTCCTCAGACTGGGCAAAAAGCTCCGTACACGTCCGACTTAATTCCAGATATTTTTCAATCGAATCCATTTCTGTTCCTTTTATTTCCATTCCCTTTCATCCCTATTTCTTACCAACTTCTTGTGAGCAGGTTTTCATTTTTTATTTCAGCCTTTTTCAACTTTCAGGCGTTCCCGACATTTTCTTACGATTTTCAGATCCGCCCACGTTCTTGTCAATTCCTCAATACTGTCTAAAATATCACAACTTGTCCACCAACGGGATATCATACCCGAAATCCACGAACTCAGAATACCAAAAGCTATCACCTGCAAGACCGCCCATCCTATGGTCGCAGCCAATGAAAGCTCCCCTTCTACAGACACAATATCCTGTAGATAGTTCATTCCCAACTCAATTCCTACAAAGATCACCACCCCAATTAGTGCATCTATGATATTTCTTTTTATTCCTTTATGTATACTTTTATCCCACTCTTTCAGCTCTTTCTCCATCCCCACTTCATAACGGCTTCCCGTCTGTAATTTTTCATCTTCAAGAGCCGGTTTCAGTTCCAGCGTTTCCTGCACATTTTTCATCTGCAAAATCCGAATAGCACAACTCCAGTCCGGGAGTTTTCCTTGATAAAGTTCCCACGTTGTACTATCCTTTGCAGGGAAAACATGGCTAGGAGCAATATCCTTCTCCCAGTAATCCTTCAATTTGCTTTTGAACCATTCACGGCAGGATTCTATATCTTCCGGATCATAATGCTTGGAAATTCCATAAATACTGTCTTCCGTTGTAAGATTATAACATAGATCGAGCACCGCTTCTGCATATTCTGCCTTTTCTCCTTTCTCTTTTTCGTGGAGATAAATATGCCAGGCACTCCGATATTCCTGACGATCCTGTGAACTCAAATCTTTCTCAACTCTTTTCAGAATTTCTACTGTATCCTGATCAGTAAGCGGATATGCAATTTCATGAAGATATTCTGTCAGTTTCTTTTGCTTTACCTTTTTAGGTGGATTCAATGAAAATGCATTGACACTCAATGCCAGCAACGTCTTCACATAGCGGATCAAATATTCTATCTTTTCTTCACTATAATTTTCTTCATTATAACCAGATAATTCCCTCAGACACTCCGGGTCACTATAACGCAATGCTGTCAACAACTGTCTCAGCATCACAACATCATCATGTGCAACGGGAACCCCTGAATAAATAAATGCACTCTTTTCAGACTCGGTTTTCTTTGCCTTCTTCAGAAATTCTTCTATCTTTCCCTGAAAATATTGCGACGGAGTACGCAACGCTCCATACTGCGAAATTCGGATCACCCCCATCTGACATAACTCAAAAAATGGTTCAAATGTATTTTCATTTTCAATCGCAGCAAGAAATGCACGAGAATCCGCTAACTGATTCATGGTCAAGATCACCTGGTTCCCATTCAGTATAATTTCCTGGAACATCCGTTCCTGTGCATATTGAATCTCTTCTTTTGAATTTCTTACAGAATCCAGTTCATATAAATAGACACTCTTATTCATTTCAGTTCCACCTTTTGTTTCTCATGCAAATTTAGTTTTTCTTCGATGTATCAATCGGGTTCATGTTTGCAGTTTTGCAAAATACGTTTGTCCTAACGCAATGACCTCTTTTCTTGGATCTCCATGCACAGCCAAAACCATCTAATGCTATGCTTTCTATTCACAGATTCGTTCTTAAAGTATATCACAGGATAATCTCGTAATCTATATTTTTACCTGCTAACTTCTCCTGGCTCTGAATCGCCTTCTGCTTCTGGTGCAGTTGCACTCTCTATTGGAAGTTAACACTGAGACGGCCTTCCACACTACGCGATCCTACCGATTACCATACATCTTCTCATAATAATTCTGGTACTCACCACTAATGATAGTCTCCCACCACTCACGGTTATCCAGATACCACTGAATAGTTTTTTTAATACCATCCTCAAACTTTGTCTCCGGCAGCCAGCCAAGCTCATTATGAATCTTAGTCGGATCAATCGCATAACGCATATCGTGGCCTTTACGATCCGTTACATGTGTAATCAGACTCTCCGGTTTGCCAAGCTCCTTGCAGATAATCTTTACAATGTCGATATTCTTCTTCTCATTGTGTCCACCGACATTATAAACCTCACCAACACGACCGTTATGGATAATCAGATCAATCGCTTTGCAGTGATCCTCCACATACAACCAGTCACGCACATTCAGACCTTCACCATATACCGGCAACGGTTTGTCAGCCAGCGCATTGGCGATCATCAGCGGAATCAGTTTCTCCGGAAAGTGATACGGTCCGTAGTTATTGGAACAACGGCTGATAGAAACCGGTAAACCATAAGTTCTGTGGTATGCAAGTACCAACAGATCTGCTGCTGCCTTGGAAGAAGAATACGGAGAACTTGTATGGATCGGAGTCTCCTCTGTGAAAAACAGATCCGGGCGGTCTAACGGCAGATCACCATACACTTCATCGGTAGAAACCTGATGATAACGCTTGATTCCGTACTTTCTGCAGGCATCCATCAATACAGAAGTTCCTATGATGTTTGTCTCAAGGAAAATTCCCGGATTCTCAATGGAACGATCTACATGACTCTCTGCTGCAAAGCTTACAACCATATCCGGATGTTCTTCTTCGAATAACTGATAAAGCGCATCTCTGTCACAAATATCAGCTTTTACAAAACGGAAATTCGGATTATCCATCACCGGTGCCAGTGTGGACAGATTTCCCGCATAGGTCAATTTATCCAGACAGATGATTCTGTAATCCGGATATTTATTTAGCATATGAAAAACAAAGTTACTTCCGATAAATCCGGCTCCGCCGGTTACTATAATGGTCATTTTATATTCCTCCTGTATCACAACTCCGTTTAGTCTCTCTGGAACAGATCTCTTGTATAAACTTTGCTGCCAAGATTGGCTACAAAATCAATTTCTAACTGATCCTCTTTACTAATATTCCTTGCCATTTATCCTCTTCCTTTCAGAACTTCGCTGATGCAGTTTGCTTTGTATGTGACATGTGCTGCATCGATATCAAATGCGTCTAATATTACTTTCTGTGTATTTGTAACTTCATGATCTAAGCGATATACTTTATCTAATTGTCTGTTCATTTCTATTTTTTCCAATTCCCTGATTGCCGCCGGAACAGTAAGGTAATTCGGCTTCTTTACCAGCTCTTTCGCTTTATTTTTCAAAGCCTGATAAATCTTACAACGTATGATTAGCGCAATAAATCCGATAAATATCTTAGTAGACGCAGATTCTTCAGAAGCTACCCGCAGACAGTTGTTACCAAGATACGATTTATCTGCACGAAATACTTTTTCTGATGCATCTCTGTTCTTATACAGACCAATCGCTTCTTTTGCTTCCATCTTCTCAGATGAGATAATAGCAAAGTATCCACACAAATCCAACTCTTCCCTGATTACCAAAAGGTTAGGTTCTCCATATACAAAATGTCCGGTTTCCTTGTTATAATGCATATGGAAGTATTTATGAAACATCGGTCCGAATTCATGCTCAGTGTCCTGAAATCTTGCAAGATAGTTCTGCATCTCCCGGATATTTTCTTCAAGTCGTGACCGTTCTCCAGCTGCTTTAGCTGCATTGTAGTAAACATGAACATATCTTTTCTTTGTGTCAGCTGCATATACAAATGTTTGGACTGTTTTTCCATACACTCCGAATTCTGATATCTGATGCCCCCAATCGCTTTCAAAACTTCCTTTGTGTTTACGAATCAGGTCACGGATGAATTCCTTACATCCTTTCACCATAATGATGAAACTGAATCCATTATTGTCCATGTATCTCAGATTTTCTTTGCTAAAATATCCTCGATCAAGAATAAATCCAATGTTTCGATAGCCATATCCCTTAACTTTTTCAATCATAAACTGCACCTGAGAAACATCATTAATACTTCCTGGATACTTCTCATACATCAATGGTTCACTATTATTCAGATCATATCCTGCGGCATAGTTAAAGATTGGGAGACCAGCATCCACCTTAGCAGCCCCGTACTCGACCATACTGATATTTCCGGCTTCGCAGTTCTTATTCGTAGAATCATAAGAGACATAAATCCGTTCTCTATGATTTCTTTCTTCATTCCATTTGTCCAGAAATCCTTGCCTTTGATTCTCATTAATACTTCTGAAGAATTCCGAAAGAGTGGAATCACTATAAATTTTCATGTCTTCTGTAAACAACGGATGGTTAAACGCATAGTCCGGATAATACTGTGCTGCATTACTCTCCGTAATGATTGAATATGCTGCAAAATCAAGAATCATACCAGCTGCTTTAGCTCCAAAAACGTCCTCAAGTTTCTGGTTCAATCCAGTATTCTTAACCACCTGATTAATTACCATATATGTACCTGCTTTCAGACAGCTGCTCCTTTCAGAATCCGCTAAAGACTCCGGCACATCCACTTCAGGAAAGTATTTTCTGAAGTTCTCATTCGGTCTCATCTTCGTTTCATCATCATCTGAAATCTTTCCGATTGTCACCCTTTTGACGGTTGTATATTGTTTCGAAGGATCGTAAATTCGATCACATTCATAATAAACATAGCGGGCTTTTCCCTTGTTACGAAATGTAATTTTTCCTTTGATTTTCGGTATATCCACCACGTAATTTAAGTACATAATTTCTTCCTTTTTATAGTTGTATTTGCGACTAAATATAGTGTGTAAAAAAACCTGCACTTTTGCAATAAAAAATGCAGGTTTTTCCTTATTTTTTCAGTATTTTCATGGCATTCTCAATCCGTATGATTCACTTGAGTTGCACTTTATTATGGAAGTTCACATTTCATGGACGAAGTCCCTTGACGATAGCCTGAAACTCCTGCTCTGTATCCACAAAGTGGTAAGGTGCGTACTCGCCATACGCAGTTGGCCTGCTGATTGTTACAAGCTGTATTCCCTTATACCCAACGGCCTTATTCAATTCCCTCTTTAATTCTACCAGATGCTTTCCATGAGTTGTTTTCAGAGCAAAACAGCCATGTGCATCACGATCTTTCGCTACTAGATAACACATTATTCAGCATCTCCTTAAATTCATGTTCATTCCGAATCAAGCCACTCTCATACTTTTCGCGCATGATTTTTCCTGTCTCTATCGGATAATTTTTCTTATATTTCCACTCAAACCTTCGAATGATACCGATTTCTCGACTCTGAAACAGATATAGCATTGGGGAACAAATTTTGTCATAGACGATAGAATTTTCTCCCCAATATAGATTCGTATTTGATTTACATTGTTTTCCAACAGCGTTCCTTCATAAAGGCGGCGATAAGTCCTGCATCCACCTTTGCTGCTCCGAATTCCACTATATCTATATCTCCGGCCTGACAGTTCTTATTTGTTGAATCATGCGATATATAAATACGTTCGCGTTTGCATCTGTCCGCCTTCCACTGATCCAGAAAATCCTGCCTCTGGTCTTCTTTTATTGACCTCAGAAAATCTGAAATAAACGAATCACTGTAACATTTCATATCCGGAGTAAAAAGCGGGTGATTATAAGCATAATCAGGATAATACTGCGCAGCATTCCCTTCTGTAATAATGGAATGGGCTGCCAGATCAAGCATGATCCCGGCTGCTTTTGCCCCAAATGAATCCTGCAGTTTTATATCCAGTTCAAGATCTTTTGCAGCTTTATTGATGATCATATATGCTCCTGTCTTCAAACAGCTGCTCCTGCATGAAACTGTTTTTTCCTCGGGCTGCTCAACCTCCGGAAAATATTTCCTGAAATTTTCATTAGGTCTCATTTTATTTTCATCTTCCGGCAAAACCTTACCGATAGTAACCCTTTTTACATTTGTATACTGTTTGGATGGATCGTACTCACGGCTGTACTCATAATAAACATAGCGAGCCTGACCTTTGGTTCGAAATGTGATTTTTCCTTTTACATCAGGTATATCAACAACATAATCCAGATACATGAACATCCCTCTTCTTTGTAGTTGTTTTTACGACTAAATATAGTGTAACAATAAAACCTGCATTTCTGCAATAAAAAAATGCAGGTTTTTCCTTATTTTTTCAGTATTTTCAGGGTATTCTCAATCCGTATGATTCACTTGAGTTGCACTTTATTATGGAAGTTCACATACAATAATATATCTAACATATTTCATAGCGTCTTTAACAAAAGTATTTCCAATGCTTTTATTTGATTATACTTATAATATATTATCTTTCACTCAAATTGTCCTTTTCTCATCCCCTGTAAATAATATTGTCACAGTGATATTTCGCTCTCACACTGTCTGTAAAGCCAACCGGGATCGTAGACTTGATAACTATTATCGCATCCGGATTATACTGAATCCTTGTCATATAATTTCTTTAACGCATCCTTTCTCATCATAATAATTCAGGTTCGTCCCTGGAAAAGCCTCTATGAGTGCTAGTCGTATTTCCGGTTCATTACAAAACACCTCCATCCATATCGAAAAAAATCCATCTCCCAAGGCCGTCATAATAATCTGCTTTTTCATATCATTCTGATATTCTTTTGACAGGTCTTTCATATGATTCCAGTTTTCCAGCGAGTTTAATGCTTTTTGATAAGCTATATTTCTTTGTCCAAATCGTCTATCTCTATCTTTTCCCGTAGGAAAATTGCCTAAACCTACAAGTTTATATGTATTACGTGCTCTTTTCAGGTAATCCCCTGTTGAATCCAGTTTTATCAATAACTCTTCATTCACCTTTGGGATACCATTAATGTACGAATATGCGATAGCAGTATTATCTTCATCCGGCCACAAATAGTTTTTTTTATTTTTCGGCATTGTCTGTGCCTTTTTTCGTGTATTACAATATTTACATCCCAGGTTAAGATTATTCCAGTCTGTTAAATCTCCACCTTTGGATTTTGAAACCACATGTTCTACCTCAGGAACATGTGGTATAGAAAATTCACAATAAGAACAATACATTCCTATCCGTCTCTCTAAATATGGCAATGCGTCCTTATATTCATTTATTTTTTTATATGGAGACTCCCCCTTATTTATTGGTCTCATTCTTTTTCACTTTCCATTTCTGTTCCAGATACTGCTGATGTACCCACGCCATATAAGCAGGATTTTCGCTGTATTCAGCCTCCAGTTCCGCCAGTCTTTTTCCCAGTCTGTCTATGTCTTCCTGCGATTTTGCCTGTGTAAGTGCTTCAAAATACAGCTTTGAAGCTTCATATATTTTTCTCTTTTTTTCACTATATTGCGGTAACACAACCCCCATAATATCCTCCGAAATATCTTCAATACTCTCTCCTGAATATTCAGATTCCAGAGGCTGGTCTAATGTGATCAGCTCACCCTCTTCAAGTGATTGAATAATAAAAGGCGAATGTGTTGCACAGATAAACTGAATTTTAGGAAACAGTTGTTTTAAAATCCCAATAATTCTTTTCTGCCAAGTTGGATGCAAACTTAAATCAATTTCATCAATAAGAACAATACCCGGTGTTTCCTGTAAGGCTTTCTCCTTCAAATATGGATTTAATATACACATTCTTGCTGCAATATCCAAGATTATCTTGATAACGTTTCTATAACCGTCACTCAACATCTGAAATGGAAGAACGATTCCTTCAGACGTTTTAAGTGCAATAATATCATCCTCATATTTTGTAGAAAATATAATTTTTTCACCTGATTTTAACTCATCTCTAAACGCCTCATTAACCGCCCACAAAATGACCTCATAAGCCGGAAAAATTTTTCCATCATTTTCTTCAACTGCAACAGCTTTAAGCGTATCTATATATCGAAACGCAATATCCAATCCATGCTGCGCATCAAGGCAGTGGCTATATGCGTCTGTTCTGCTCAATACGCCTGTCTTTACTGTTCTTTTATTTCCATCTTTCCAAAGTCGTGCTGAACTAAGGTATAATACCAATGGCAGAATAACCTCTTCATCAGAGTGATCTGCATTTGCGATTTTGCCTTCCCATTCAATTACAGTCTGCTGCATTGGATTTTTTCCACCAAACTTAGTTCTGCCATCCTGTTTCAAAAGAACACGCTGAAAACCAATAGACTCATAATCAATATTCCATGCAGCCTTACAACTAACCTTGCAAGGATACTGTGGGATTGCACCAGCAGTAAGAATTCTGCTATCATCTGAAATCTGAGTCTTTCGTCTTGCATCAGTTGATTTGATATTAAACACAAACCTGGAAGGTACATATCTCTTAAACGCTGCAAGATATGCCCCCAGCACGACATTAGCCGCTTCCAATACTGTTGTTTTACCAGAGCCATTCTTTCCTGCAAAAACATTCATTCTTGAATTTAACACAAATTTCTTATCTTCAAACTGCCTGTAATTAAAAAGTTCTATTTCCTGGATATTAAATTCACACATACAATATGCCGCCTTCCTGAACATTAGTGAATCTGAAAATCTCACTAAATCCACTAATAAAAATCCGCTATACATTGTCTTTAGTATAACGGATTATTATAAAAAAAACAATTTAAAGTTTCATTATTGGCAAAGACTGCTTTCTATATATACACTTTTCTTGAAGTTTATAATCATCAATGATCTTTTTAATTACAAGAAATGCTCCGACACGAATGCAGGAACTCCTCACTTGATAATATAATAACTCCGATTGAGTATGATAGTTTCTGGGAAGTTAGCATTTTTTGATTTTTGCTCTTATCTTGATATTTTCATTGTTTGTTTTAGTTATGCTCCACCGCTCCTTGGATTCCAAGCCGAGTTTTCTCATAATTTCTGATCGCTTCATTTTGAAAAATAGAAAAATCAGCCATAATATTTCCACTTGGATCAAATACATCTACACGATTCGAATCAGTGTCTGTCTGATAAAAAATGCAGCCTTTAAATTTGCCTTCCGTTGCAATAAAATCCGGGTTTTTATCTACCAAAGAATCTATTTCCACAACCATGGCCTCTAGCTTTTTTTGTATTGCATCAAAGAATATTTTATAGATATCAGCAACCGTATAAATATAATTACGCAGCATATTATAATGATCAATATGCCGTATATCCATTCCCTGTTCTTCCATTTCATTTTTCAACAAGGTGAATGTTTTTAATAAATCGGCACTATCTTCTTCATCTGCAGTACGCAACACCGTGCACATCTCTAAAAGATTATAAAAGCTGTCTCCATTTTCAAACTCAACCGCCCAATGTCCATGATCCATGTATATTGCAGCAAGCACCATAAATTCGAATCCAAGATTGTCTCCCATAGAATCCGCTAAAAAGTCTGTTTCGTTCTGCAAACCTAACTTTTGTACAAACGCACCGGCTTTCCTTACTAGCAACATTCCCTCATGCAAGATGTTTTTTGTCATTTTGTTTACAGTAACCTTATCTATGACAGCTCCACTATATTTTTTCACAAGATGGTTGTCTTCATCTAAATCATAATGAATCCATTCTCCAAGTGCTTCCTGATACATCTGATATTGTCTATATATTTCCTGCACCTTATGACTTACATTTATATAATCAGATATTATATCCGCACACTCACCCGTAACAATTGGAGTTTCTTCTAAATTGAGTTCATCTTTAAGATCAGAAACAGGCATCACATCCATAAGTTTTTTATCTTTTGAAATATCCGTATCTACCATAAACTCAACTCGCACAGAGACACCACCATTTTTCTTATCAGACTCCCATCCATGCTCCTTTCGATTCCAAACAAACTCTCCCGGCATAATATACTCCGCAACAGGTTTAAAGGTGTATCCAAACAAGTTCAAACTCATGAGATCTGATCCGTCTCCATACCAAACCTCCTCATTCAATGTAAAATGTTTAAAAAGTCCTCGCGACTTCATATTTACAACAGGAAGTCTACGTGTCGGAAGTCCCTCGATAGCATCACTCAAAATCTCAATCGTAACATAGACACTCTCATCTGCTTTTTTCGGAAGATGAAACTTAACACCATAATAATTTTCTATTTTGGCGATTCGTTCCATCTGTTCTTTCCATACAGCAGTTTCTTCTCGTATCCTGTCAAAATTGCTTCCTGGACCCGGTATAGACATTCTTAATATTCTTTCCTCATCCGCTGCTCCAAACTTAATGGTTATTGTTGACGCATTCACAATCTCAGAAATCACATTAAACCGTAATAACCTATCAGCAACATCAGAGTATACACTCAGTTCATAGCCAAAAAATAAATTTCCAATTTCAAACTGCTGTATTTCAAGAAACTTAAATTCAAAGCCACCGTTGCGTATTTCATAATATTTTGTACCATAGATATTGTATTCCAAAACCTCTACCTGTGCAGTAGGTGCAATTCTATTATCCACATACAAATACCCACTGCTGATCTCACTTGGCATCCGATGAATATCCGCTGCAGCCGACAGTTCTCCGCAAAATGTATCCATTTCCATCTTATCAGGTACTGCAGATAACTCTGCTTCCATCCGAACCGGGCTTCCTGCATTCTGGTGCGATGCACTGACAATCTGGTCAATCATTGTCTTTGTATTTTGTAATTCATAGGCATAATAATCTTCCTTATGAACCCCAACATTCTGCATTTTAAACCAGCCATTATCTGAATCCCATTCATGCACTTCAACAATGCCATTGTATGATGCCGAGTCATACGTTCCAATCATAATTGTACTCCTCGTATACTCCCCTTCGTGCATCAAATTTCCACTTTGAAATTCATAAAAGTAGTCCCATTGTTTTCTCATTAAGACTGTATGCTCATGACCGGCAAGCCACAGTTGAACATGAAAATCTTTCAACAACTGGACAATTTGCATCTGTTCACTTCTCTCTAAAAAATCAAAAGAATAGTGTGTCAATATAATAGATGGTTTATCTTGATTCAATTCTTCAAGCAGATCCATGATATATTCTGTACCGATAAACAGATTATCATTTCTCTGTTTTGTATAAGTAAGAGCTGTATCTATGCATATTACGTTAAAGTCCTTTGTTTCTGTTACAAAATGTGGCTTTTCATCATCGTCATAGCTGGCTGCCTGTTCTTGATTTTCATGATAAATTATATGCATCATCTTCCGAAATTCTGTATGTCCACAATGTACCGCTGCCATTTTATCTGAGGCTAAAGCACCATCCTTCGGAGAATAATCCTTGATACTTTCTAAAATAGCCTCCGCTCGTCCCTCCGCATCTCGTTCAATATCATGATTCCCCGGTACAATGAACAACCGATCCACGGTAAGATTTGTTACACTTAAAAGTTTGTTGATATAATCAACAGTATCTGCCGCAAACTCTCCCATCGGAGCATACCGAAGATCTCCGGTAATAAAAATATAATCTATCTGTGTTCCTAACTCTTTCATATAGTCTAATAGCCTGTTACGCATACGCCGACTATCTACATCTCTTTTATTCAAATGTATATCTGATAAATGTAGCCAATGCACTTTATCCACTTTTGTCTCCCCTTATATTTTATTTCATTCTTCACTTGCTTTTTGAAAATGTTATTTTTTATAACATTCATATTCTATTTTTTATATTAAAAATATTTCGAATATCTTTTTTATTCCTTTTTCTTGACATTTTTACACTACATATTATAATATAAATAAATTTTGTATTCAATAGTATATGTTATGTTTAATAACATTTTAAGGAGAGTAATTATGAAGAAACTATCACAGTCGCTCATGGCACAAACCATTATTGCCAAGAGAAAAGAAAAGAAAATGACTCAACAACAACTTTCAGATGCGACCGGCATCAATCGTGCTGTTATCAGCCGCATGGAATCCTTAGACTTCATGCCTTCTATCCCGCAGTTAGAGGTACTTGGAGAAGTTTTAGGCTTTGAACTGACTGAACTATTTGTAAACGGTACTGCCGATGAGAAAAAGCAGCATGAACCGATGAACATCGCTGTTGCCGGTACCGGCTACGTTGGTCTGTCCATTGCCACCCTTCTTGCACAGCACAACCATGTGACTGCAGTGGATATTGTTCCGGAAAAGGTCGAACTCATCAACAATAAGAAATCTCCGATTCAGGATGATTATATTGAGATGTATCTCGCTGAAAAGGATCTGGATCTGACCGCCACACTTGACGGTGAAACTGCTTATAAGAATGCTGATTATGTTGTTATCGCTGCTCCGACCAACTACGACAGCAAGAAGAATTACTTCGACACCTCTGCAGTTGAGGCTGTTATCGAGCTTGTATTGAAGGCGAACCCGGATGCCATCATGGTCATCAAATCCACGATCCCGGTTGGCTACACAGAAAGTGTCAGAAAGAAGTACAATACAAAGAACATCATCTTCAGCCCGGAATTCCTGCGTGAATCCAAGGCTCTGTATGATAATCTATATCCGTCCCGTATCATCGTTTCCACAGATGAATCCGATGAAAGACTGGTTAAAGCCTCTCACACCTTTGCAGAACTCCTTCAGCAGGGAGCAATCAAAGAAGGTATTGATACTCTGTTCATGGGATTCACAGAGGCAGAGGCCGTTAAGCTATTTGCAAACACTTACCTTGCTCTTCGTGTTTCTTACTTCAACGAGCTGGATACCTACGCAGAGATGAAGGGACTGAACACTCAGGCTATCATCAATGGTGTCTGCCTTGATCCACGAATTGGAACACATTATAATAACCCATCCTTCGGATATGGCGGTTACTGCCTGCCAAAAGATACAAAGCAGCTTCTGGCTAACTATAATGATGTACCTCAGAACATGATGAGTGCTATCGTAGAGAGTAACAGAACACGTAAGGATTTCATTGCGGATCGTGTATTGGAAATTGCCGGTGCATATGAAGCAAACAGTTCATGGGATGCTGCAAAGGAAAAAGAAGTTGTTGTCGGTGTATATCGTCTGACCATGAAATCTAACTCCGATAACTTCCGTCAGTCCTCTATTCAAGGCGTTATGAAACGTATTAAGGCAAAAGGAGCAACTGTTGTGATCTATGAGCCGACATTAGAAAATGGAACTACATTCTTTGGAAGCAAGGTAATCAATGATCTTGATGAGTTTAAGAAGGTCAGCCAGAGCATCATCGCGAACCGTTATGATAGCTGCCTTGATGATGTAAGAGAAAAAGTATATACAAGAGATCTGTTCCAGAGAGACTAAATCTCACTCAAATCAATTTTATGCTCAAAAAAATGGCCTCTGTCGGGAAATCATAGAAATGTGACTCCTGACAGAGGCTTTGCTGTATCCGTTCTATTACAGATAGAATTCTTTGTACCACTCTGCAAATCGTCTCAGACCTTCACGAAGGCTGGTGCTCGGCTTGAAACCGAAATCACGCTCTAAAGCAGATGTGTCTGCATAAGTGACCGGAACATCTCCAGGCTGCATCGGAACGAGCTTCTTGTGAGCTTCAAAGTCATAGTCCTCCGGCAGTACACCTGCACGGATCAGCTCCTGCTGCAGAATGTCCACGAAATCCAGCAGATTCTCCGGGCTGTTGTTACCGATGTTATACACACGGTACGGTGGAATCGGAAGACCGTCCTCTCCGTTTACCTTCTCCGGAGCACACTGCATGACTCTCTTTACGCCTTCGACAATGTCATCTACATATGTAAAATCTCGCTTGCAGTTGCCATAATTGAAAATCTGAATCGTGTCTCCTGCAAGCAGTTTGTTTGTGAATCCAAAGTATGCCATATCTGGTCTGCCGGCCGGTCCGTAAACCGTAAAGAAACGAAGTCCGGTAGATGGAATATTGTAGAGTTTGGAATATGCGTGAGCCATCAGTTCATTGGATTTCTTTGTAGCTGCATACAGAGATACCGGATTGTCCACCTTATCGTCTGTGGAATACGGAACCTTCTTGTTAGAACCATACACGGATGAAGAAGAAGCGTACACAAGATGTTCTACTCCTGTCTCACCGTTGTCATAAGAATGGCGGCAGGCTTCGAGAATATTATAGAAACCGATCAGGTTTGATTCTACATAGACATCCGGATTCGTGATGGAATAGCGAACGCCCGCCTGTGCCGCTAAGTTCACAACTACTGCCGGCTTGTGAGTAGCAAAGATATCATCAATCAAAGCGCGGTCTGCGATGGAGCCTTTGATGAAAGTCCACGTGGAATCGGATTCAGCTACTGCTTTTTCAATCTGCTGCAGACGATACTCTTTAATTGACACATCATAGTAGTCATTCACATTGTCGATACCAATAATGCTACATGAGCTCTGTGTGCGGATTAACTCCAGCACTAAGTTTGAACCAATGAAACCAGCAGCACCGGTTACCAGAATGGTTTTGTTTTTTAATGGGGTGTTAATTTCTAACATTTGTGTTTTCCTACTTTCATTTAATTTATTTAATGCACTTAATTGGATTCTTCTATTGATTTGTATATACTTTCAAACGTATTTAACTGTTCATGCAATAATGATGATAATTGCTTTTCTTGGTCTAACTCCATAAGTGTCTGTACAAACTGTTTTTTATCATTGCCGCCTACTATATAGGTATCATCACTCAGACTCAAAAGTTGCTTCATATTCTGGTTAAATCCAATAGTATAGTCATATTGTTCTTTCTTCTCGTTGAGAATCTTTAACATCTCCATGGTAGATAATACACTGTCTTCTTCATATTTTATCAACCCTGCCAAATCGATTTTACCAGTATCATATTTTTTTAATCGTTCTTCCAAAGATAAACACTCTTGTTTAAGAGTATAAATAGTCATCACTTTTGTGGTTAGAAGCTTTTCTAATCTCCTCGCAAAAGACTTCCATATATTCTCATTGACATCTGATTCTTTTAAAACACTAAAAGATATTCCGCCATTTAAAGAAAAAATCCCAAAAGCTGTGGACGTTTTTCTTCCGTCAAAGTGGTACAAATACAAATTTATACCCCCATTGGAAGACAATTTAGTGCTGGTTTCCGAAGACTTGCAAATTTTAACTCTATAGGCTATCGTCTTCCATAAATCAAAAACCACGTATCTATAGCCATCTCGATCATCATATTGAAACAGAGAATTTGTTCCCACTTCCGACACCTGATCTATACTAACATAATAAATCCCATCTACAACTATATCTACTCTTTCATCGCTACAATTTCCCAGAATATAGTCAACAATATCTTTGTTTTCTTCTGTGTACTGCTCGATTCCATTAATATAGCAATACCATTCATAAGCGATTTTAGCAACACTATGCAAAGCACAGTTTCCGACAAAATCTCCCGACGAGATTGTCTTATGCATAGTAATTCTGCTAATATCAACAGGTTTTGGTGTCATTCCTGGTATCTGTCCCAACTTATCGCTAGACCCCATAAGTATTTTCTCGCCATTAGCAGTTTTTCCGGCTACAAGTTGTTTTGGATTATATAAGGCTTCTTTATTACTCAATCTCACATCGTGCATTTCTATTCCATCAACAGTTAGATCAGCTGTAAATTGTATAGGTTTACCATCACGTGTCAAGAATCCTAATCCACTTCTGAAAAAGTCAAGACCGGCGACAAATTCTTTTTCGTATGAATCGTTTGTAAAAGCGTTATGTGTTTTACACACAAAACTTTTAGTTAGTTTTGCTCCCGTGATCGCATAAGAAATAATATCCGATGAGGTTAAGTTCTCTTCAGAATTACAATATATACACTTCATTCGCATCACCTCGTCTTTACTCAAATTTTGGATCAATCCTCTTTCCATCTGCCTTTGCACCTATAGGTGTTTTTATTATATTTAATGTTTCATTAACACCTACTAACTGTTCCCTTTCATTGATACAGCAGATTCCCCTTGTTCCCCCTCCATTTTCACTAAGAGTACAGAGATATTTGTAAAGGCTGCTACGCACCGCAGATGCGGCAAGGTCTTGACAAATATTCCCTTAGAAATAGGAACTGTAATCAAGCACAAAAAGGTCGAGGCGTTGCAACTTTGTCCAATTTGGACTTGCAATAATGTCCAAAATTTTTTTTGCAACTTTGTCCAAAAAGTGCTTGCAAAAAACAGATTTATACCATGGGCAGTTTTAAGTGTAAAACGACACCGTAATAAGTAATGTTGCCTTCACTTATAATGTTTCCTATGTCATTTAAAATTTTAAACTTCAGTTATTTATTAATTTTGATTCGCTTTATGGCTGTATCAAAAGATTTTAAAATATTACCCACATAAGTTTTATAAAATAAACAATTAATCAAAATACTAATTATAGCTACAGAAGCAAATACAAATACTCCAGCCAAAATCCAATAAATATAAGAGCGTGCTTCAATTTGTATCAGTGAAAAAAGCAGTACACTCACTGATATCACAATAGCATCCACCATACATTGCTTAATAAAGGGTTTGTATGATCGATGTATGATATTGTGTTTCATATACCAAACATGATAAATCAATCGGTATGCCATAGCTAAAATAGTTCCAAGTGCAACACCGACTAACCCAAATTTTGAAACCAACATAATTGATGATACCACATTAATTACTGCTTCTATTATTGAAGCAGTTTGCGTTTTTTTATAGTGTCCAGCAGCTTTAACAACCATCTTATATATATTTTGCAAACAAAATCCTGCATTAGCAATTACAATAAAAGCTGAAAACACTGGAACATTATAATTCGCATCTTGAACATTTTTTGTATACAATAAAACAAATGGTATAATCAAAATATACGTTACAGTAAATAAAACAGTAATAGCTGAATGTACAATCCATTCTGTCTTATTAAAAAATCCGTCCAAAATATCATATTCTTTCTTTGCAATCATATTTCCCATTGTTGCCTGAACACCATTTAGTGATGATGTGATCATAGTCCGTAAACTAGATACCACTAAATAATAAATAGAATAAATAGAAACATTTTCTAAGGTTGAAAATGCTGTTAATACAACCACATCCGTATGATCAACAATCACACTGGCAAAATGTTGTGCTAATCCATTCCACTTTTGTTGTATTGGTTCCCTATCATACTGTACATCATATTTAATTTTGTATTTCTTTTTCACATATACAAGTAAAATTATAGGTTTAAAAAGAAATATGATAGCAGTTGAATATTTAACTACTAATAATGACACGCCAATTTTTATTAAAACAAGCGACACTGCCGTATTTATTAGCGTTGCAATTGCCTGTGCTCCCAATGGGACAAACGCTTTTTGATCAGCCTGCAACAAAAGAGAATTGCTCATTCCTAAATAATAATTAGAAAATGAATCAATAGACAACGCAATTATCATTAAAATAACAAAAGGTGATTCATAGTCATTTATTAGCATCGGATAAAAAGCGCACAGACATATAACATACACAAACAAAATAGTTCCTATTAATCTAAAAAACTTTCTGCTCGATTTTAATATGCAATTCACTTGATATTCATCATTTTCAGCTAATGGTTTATATAATGCTGATTGTACAACAGCACCAACACCTAATTCACACAGCTGGATAAATCCCAGAAATTGATTAATTGAGCTCATTAATCCATATGATTTTGAACCATACGCAGTTAAAATAGCCGTTGGTAAAACGAAACCACATACCATTGAAATAATTTGAGCGAAAAAACCAACTGATGAATTTAATATTAGTTTGTTCTTTCTTGTCAATTTTAACATACTATCTCCTATTCATCACTTTACAGCACAACTTTATGCAAATGACAACAATAATTGTTCCGTATAATACTTCTTTTAGGGTTAAATATAAGGCTCCTCGCGAAAATCCAATAATAGCATTTAATCCTGCCACTGCAATAAAAAGATCCAGTGGATTCTCGGAATATTTTGATTTAGTTGCATAGCAAATTAACCATCCGACAAATGCGCCTATAATTCCCATATAAACAAGCCCGCCGACATAGCCCCCATTAATGAATGCTTCACCTATCATTGAAAAACCTGCGCCCCATTTTATTTTCAAATACTCCTGCGAAAACCAATCAGCAATCAAAACCTGTTTAATTCCTAACAGGCTTAATGTTCTAGAAGATATAGCTCCTAAAATCGATGTTATGTATGTATTGGTATATGGATAAATAGCACTCCCTGCATGAAAAAGAAATACAATAATCCCCATTGTTCCACCAAGTTCAAAAAAAGCTCCTACGATTGGAGATTGTTCACCACTTAATAGATTTGAAAAATCAAGTGAACTCAAACCAGTTCCACTATCGCGTACTATTGTTACTACATTTAAAAAATATACTCCAACAATACCAATAATAAAATATTTGAAATATTTTATTATTGGTACTTTTCGATAATACGTATGTAACCAAAACAATATTACTAACGAGTATAACCAATTTCCTCTATCTCCTGATAATAATTGAAGTCCTGTATAAAGTCCGAATATTATATATACGATTATTCTTGACTTTTTTGAATATTCATTGCTTATTAAATAACCTACTAGTGCCGGAAAAAAGAAATACATGATTATTTGAATGTATCCTGCCTGAGTAGCATGACTACCATAATACAATGCATTATATCCATACAAACGCGCCACAATCATATTCAACATAGAAGAATATATAGCAATTGGAGTCGTTATAATTAACAATATTCTTGTTACAAAACGCATTGACAATTTAATATTCGCCTTATATTGATCTTCTATTTCTATTTTATTTAATTCGTAATTTTTCATACTCACTGTATTTCTTTTGGTAAATATCATTGCACCAAAATGAAATATCAGCATACCTAAACAAACATATAATTGAACATTTACAAGATCTATTTCATTGGGAATATAACTTGTTCCATAATAAAGAATACCTCGTCCAATTTCATTATTTTGATGGATATTAAATGCCCACATGATCGGCTGACCATAATTGAACAAAACGAAAAAAGTCATAAAAATGAAATATGGCGAAAACAAACTTTCTTTACTTTTACACTGCCATGTATATATACAAAAAATATAGCAAAAAATTCCCAGCCAGTTGACCATCATGTGATTTTTACACAATAAACATACCACTAAATAAGGAAACAGCAAAAGAAAAGCAATTAACTCTTTACTTGAGACTACAAAAAAATCATTTTTTCTCATATTCTATCGTCCTTTTAATACATCTTCTATAAAACTCATCCACTTTTGACAAATTATATCCACATCTAAAATATTTCTTATTTTTGTTGCTTCTTTTCCCATAGCAACTGCTTTGTCATAATGGCTCAGCAATTCGATAATTGCATTTGAAAATTCCTCTTCATTTCCTACTGGAGTTAGCCATCCATTTTCTTTATTGTTAATAAACATTTTTGCCCCACCTATCGGACAATCTGTCGCTATAACTGGTATTCCTATTGCTAGTGCTTCTAACATCGAATTAGAAATTCCTTCATAATTAGATGATATTAAAAAACCTTTACTTGTCAGCATTTCTTCATGTATTTTTCCTGAAAAGCCTTTAAGATGAACTTTTTCTGTCATGTTGTTCTCATTGATGTAATTCTGAAGTTCATCTTTTAAAGGACCGTCACCAAAAATATCTAAGAAGCACTCTATACCTTGCTCATTAACATTCTTTATTGCTTTTATCATCATTGGTAAGTTTTTTTGACTATTCAATCTGCAAGCCGTAATCAAACGATTTTCTACCACACTGTCATTAAAATATGGTAAATTCGGCGTAATAGGGTTCGGAATTACCGTCCTTTTGATTTCATTAGATATCTTGTCGTCGAAATATATTCTTGCATCCTTTGTCTGAAAAACTAAACCATCCACTTTGTTATATAACAAATCTCTAATTTTTCTAATCCATTTTTGTTTTGGATCTTGATACGGATCGTTTCTTTCACTCACGATTAATGGAATATTGCATTTTCTGCAGGCTAATATTGTATGAATGTTAACATCTGCCAAAAAAGATATTACACAATCAGGACTATACTGTTCAATATAGCTTTTCAATTTATTTACTCTTTCAATTGGGCGTAACGCTTTTATCTTATTATCAGCAACTACATGTTTTAATTTTATTCTTGAGTCCAATTCATAATCTTGCCTTGTGCTGTATATTGTCACAATTCCTACTTCTATATTGTTTTCAATTAATCTATTTGCAAGCGCTGCAATCACTCTTTCAGCACCGCCATTACCTACAATTCCAATAACAAATAAAATCTTATTAATCATTACCATTCTCTCCTAACACCAGATTTATACTGAAAAACCCACTTTATTTGACTTTCCTATAAATTGCTCCTATGAGTAAAAGTATTCTTGGCATATTTTTCAACATTAAACTTAGTAGTAATCGATTAGTAAAATCTAAATCTTGCATTGATACCAATTCAAGACGTTTATGAATGTTTTCTTTTTTAAGAATATCTCGTAAATACTGTACTTTATTATTAAGATCAGATTTTCCCACTGCATTAACCATCGTTCGCATGTTAATGTAATTTATATAATATAAAACCGGAGCATTTCCATAATATTTTTCTAGAGATCGAAATAAATATTCAAAAGAACTAATATACTTTTCATTAAAATGTTGTGTCATTGATCCATCATTAATGTAATAATTTACAAAACTCTTTTTTACTATGTATGTATCGTTCATTAAATCTGTTGCTATTGCAGAAAAAATCATGTCTTCTCCAATAGAAATCCTTGTGTCATAATATTCCAAACACTTTAACGCTATTTTTTTTGAATAAATCTTATTCCATCTTGTTGGTCCGATTCCTCCTGGAATCATATATGTTTTTTTCACCTTTTCAACAGATGTTTTATCATAATATCCCTCTTCTAATAACAGGTATGAATCACTTGCTTGCTTTTTATCATTAATAACACGTTGAAATCCATACATAATTGTATCAATGTCAGTATGCTCTCGAAGAATAGTTTTCACCATATCATACCATCCATGTTCAAGCCAATCATCACTATCCACATAAGCGATATGATTACCTGCTGCCATCAATGTACCTGCCTTAACAGCATCCGCTAATCCCCCATTATTTTTATGCAACACCTTAATATTTTCATATTTTTCAGCATACTCATCACAAATAACAGGACATTTATCTGGACTTCCATCATCAACCAAAATTATTTCCAATGAACTATCCATTTGCTCAATAATACTTTGAACGCATCTTTCTAAATACTTTTCAACTTTATAAATTGGAATAACGATACTTACTTCCACTTGATTTTCCATACATTTCACCTATTCTTTAATAATTCATTTATTGTATCTTTGACAACTATCCTTTTATCAAAAACAGCCTCCATATGTCTTCTGCCTGCTAATCCCATTTCTTTTCGTTCCTTATATGAAAGCTGAATAAATTTCTTCATTATTTTATACAAATCATCTGCGCTTTTCTTTTCGGCAAGATAGCCTGTTTTTTCATCAATTACCGCTTCAAGACAACCATGAATATTGGATGTAATAACTGGTCGTCCACTCGCAGCACATTCTAAATTCGTATTTGCCATACCTTCATGCCACGATGGGAGTACAAAACAGTGACATTTTTCTATAAATGGCCGTACGTCATTCTGGTATCCTTGATAGTGTAACCATCCTTCTTCTTCATATTTTTTTATCTCATCAATATAATTTTCCTCAAATCCTCCTACTACATCTAGAGAACATTTATATGAATTCTTATTCAATTTTCTCATTGCTTGAAATAACTCATCAATTCCTTTTTCTTTCATTACTCTCCCAATAAATAGGAAACGTATAGTATCATTATCTTTTGGATATTCAGTATATTTAAAACGTTCTAAATCAACGCCAGCTCCAGCCAATACATGTGTTTTTTCTCTTAACAAAATATTTTCTTTTATAAATATCTCTCTATTTTCCACATTTTCAAAAAAAGCAATCTTTACTTTTTTTAAAGCAACTTTATACATATTAATCACCAATTGCTTTAATATACCATTTCTTTGAAATGCAGTTCCTAAACCTGTAATATTTACAACATATGGAATTTTTAATACTCTACACACCATGCCACCATATATATTAGGTTTAATTGTATAAGTTATTACCAGATCTGGTTGAATTTTTCTTACAACCTTATAATATGCCTTCATTAAAGCAATATCTTTCAACGGATTCATACCACGGCGTTCCATAGGAATTCTTATTAATTTACAATGCATTTTCTTTATTCTTTCTTCAGCATCTTTTTCTTTTTTATCATCTAATTTAGGTACTATCGCATAAACACTTTTTCCTTCTTTAGCTAATTCTTGAATAAGCATCCCTCGAAAAATTTCTAAACCTGTTGCACAATTACATATAATTAAATTTTTCATAATCCATCTCAATCTTTCTGCATGTTAGATTTTTTTATATATAACGCCAAGTATCCATCAAAACCATTATTTTTTAGACAAATGTATATACTTAATTATTAACATTATAAAGCTTTAATGTAAATCAGCATATATTTTATTCTATCCCTATAGGGCAATTCACTTCTTTTTTCTCGAATATATTAACTTTTTATAAAAATTTCATTATATTTCATCATATAAATATCTGATTTATACGCTCCAATAGAAATTTCATTAACAATTCCTTCAAGATTATTTTCTATAAGTTTCATATGATTACATCCACTTTCATAAGCATGAGGATATCCTCCACCAAAACGCGGATTCACCTCTGATATATAATACTCTCCATTAATGTCAAAAATATCAATATCAATCTGTCCTCTATATCCGGCTTCTAAAACAAAGTTTTTAATCAGTGCAAAAAGCTTTTCATCTTTAAAAGAAACCGCTTTGTCTGTTTCCCCTGCTCTCATTTTAATTTTCTTTTTTGTAAAAATTGAAACAACCTGTCCAGATATCATGTCTATATAAACATCAGCACCTATTTCCTGACCATTAAGATATTCCTGTATCATCAAACCCTCGTCATGAGCAAATAACAAATCCACAGTTTCCGGATCATATACCTTAGAGATAGCAATACTTGCGCTTCCCCTTGCCGGTTTTATAAATACTGGATATGTTATTTTCTCGTTCTTAATATCTTCATAAAATTCTTCTTTGTTCATATAAGATTTGGCACACTTATACCCATGTTTATCAAGCCACAAAAACATTTGATACTTATCTAATGACATTTCACACAATTCATAGGAAGATCCTATTATTTTTATTCCTAGGGCTTTAAAAAAATTTTCATTCTTAGCAAGTAAAGACAATTCTGGATCAATCAAAGATAAAACACCATCGATTTCTTCCTTTTTACATATATCAAGAATCGTATCTATATATCCTGGGGCAGTCATTCTAGGGACAATATAGTATTTATCTGCTTCATAAATCGCAGGTGCTAAATTACTCATATCAGTAGCAATAACTTTACCCTTTCCTGCAAATGTTTTTACGAAATATTCCACTACCTTATTTCGAGTACCCGCACTTAAAATCAAAATATTCATAATATGTTGCTCCTTAATTCCATACTTCTTTATTAATTCTTAATAATCAATTAGCTGTTTTTGATTTGATCCAATTCGTCATTTTTCCCCCACAGAAGTTCCATTGGATTTTCAATGCATTCTTTTCTCATGTCCATGCAAGCTTTTTCCCATGTCCATATTGGTTCCCATCCTAAAACATTTTTGCTTTTGTCGTGCGCCAATAAAATCTGCGGCGTATCCGGCATATCTGGTCTATACTTTTTCTTAGTTCTTCCATCGGCAAAAGCATTCATAATACCATCTACCATAGAATCCAAAGAATATGGTTCATATCCTGGAAGATTAAAAATTCCACACGCATCATTATTTGCTGCAATTACCACAGCTCTAGCAAAATCCTTAATATATAGTAATTCTTTTTTTCTTGTAACATCGCCATATACTTCAAGATTTTCACCTTGAATACATTTTCTAACCATAGAACGCCACGGTAACATTCTTTCTTTACCTTCAAGAAAATATGTTGCAACTGGATGCCAGCCATAAACCATAAAATGTCTAAATACACATGGTTTTATTTCTCCGCAAATCTGCAAATGTTCCAGTATATCAGTTGCAGATCTTTTGCAAATAGCATATACTGCATGATCATTACCATTCTTAGGAAAAGATCGAACTACATCATCGTCAATTGGTGTTGTAGTTCCCCAGTACTCAGCCGTATCGCTTGGTGTAGTATTAAAGATTATACGTTGGCACTCTACAGTTTTCATCCATTCACTTATATTTACGGTACCTACAATAATACTCTGAACATATGGCATCATGTCCCTATTAGCATGAGCTGGCATAGTCCCAGCCATATTTACAACAACATCAATTTTCTCTTTTGGTAATTTTTTAAATGTTGACTTATCTGACACATCAACTCCTCCAATAAAAGAAATACCTCTAGTTTTGAAAAATCCATTGTCGCTATTTCGTCTACCGACCGCATAAACATTATAACCATCTTCTTTTAAAGCAAGGGCACTATAACATCCCAACTGACCTGTTGCACCAAACACTACTGCATTTTTCATTTTATAATCTACCTTTCTATCCAAATACTCTATTCTAATACTGAACGTTGCACATACTCAGTTGGAGTCCATGCACTTCTTACTTTTTTTAAGATTCCATTTGCTTCAACATACACATCTGGAAAATATTTAATAAACAATGGTGTTAAACACATTGTATATGCTCCCACTTTGTTATATACTATATAATCTCCACTCTGAAGAGTTGGACCATCCTTTTCCTCAAACAAGCGATCATGTTCCATACAAGTATATCCACATATAATTTGATTAGGATGCACTTCTCTCGGTCCATCTATTTCAAAAGAATGAAAGTATGAGCTTTTCGTCATCAAAGGATCTATACTTGTTCTTGTCCCATCTGTAATAACAAATCTATTAAATTCAGTGTCCTTAACATCAATAACTCTTGTTATATATGTAACTGGTGCGCCTATTACTGCCATTCCGGGTTCAACAATAAGTTTTGTTTTTGTTTTGTCAAAACATGTAGATAAAATATTCTCCATCAACGCAATGTATTCATCAAATTGCGGTTTTGTAGGTAATCCTCCAAAAAATCCCCCGCCAACATCTACATAATCCAAATCAAGTTCGAATTCTTTTTGAACTTTACAGGCAATTTCTGCAATAGCACGATAAATATCTAGTCCTCTGGATTTAGAACTGGTATGAAGATGGATTCCAGATATTTTTACCTTTTTTTCTTTAAGACTTTTTATTACCTTTGAAAGTTCTCCATTTTCATAGCAAAAGCCAAAACGTCCCCCTTCTTCCGGACATTGAGACTGACCAGGGCACATTTTTTCTATATTAAAATTAATTCTAATTCCAACCGTTCTTTTTTTTAGTTCAACTTCTCTAAGCCATTCAACTTCTCTTTGAGAATCAATATTTACAATACACTCATTTTGAAGTGCTTCCAAAAAGCTATTTTTTGTTTTAATTGGCCCATTATAAATAATTCGATTTTTTGCCACTCCAATAAGTTTTGCAAGATTATATTCATCTTCAGATACCGTTTCTGCATAACAACCTAAGGAATCAAAATGTTTAATAATCCACGGAAGCGCATTAGTTTTATATGAATATCCTATAATGTAATTATTCCAATGCTTTTCCAATGCATCTTTTAATTTGTTAAAATTTTCGTCCAGCTCATCTTCATGTATTACATAGTACGGAGTTTTAAATTTCACCAGTCTTTTTTCTCCTCGCTTTTTTCTGTTCTTCCCATTGTTTTTTTCTAAAATCATCAAAATTAGTCATATCTTCAACACTAATTCCTTCTCTTTTAAACACTATTAAAATTGTTTCAATTAATATCTTTACATCCATTTTTAAAGATACATGTTCTGCGTAATATACATCCATTTTCATTCTTTCAGCCCAGTCAACATTATTTCTTCCATGCACTTGAGCATATCCTGACAATCCAGGTCTTACACTATGTCTCTTTCTTTCTTCATCTGTATAATAACTTAGATACCTCGCCATTAATGGTCTTGGTCCAATTATACTCATATCGCCCTTTAGTATATTGACCAGTTCAGGTAATTCATCAAGAGAAGATGCTCGTAAAAAACGCCCGTATTTATTTAACCGCACTTCATCTGGTAATAACTTACCTCTTTTATCTTTTCTATTATCCATTGTCCGAAACTTTATTAGCTTAAAAATTTTTTCATTTTTTCCGGGACGTTCCTGCGAAAAAAAAGGATTTCCTCTCATAAACACAGTACCCAATATTATTAAAACTAATAAAAGTGGCGAAAGAATAATTAATGCTATCAGGCTCAACAAAAAATCTATTACTCTTTTAAAGCATTTTGCATACATACTATTTTCTCCATTACATTGATTAAATCATTATTCAAAACAAGCTCTTATAACTTCAATAATTCTCTCCTGCTGCTCTGCCGTCATCTTATTATCACTCGGCAGACACACGCCTCTCTGGAAGATATCTGCTCCAACATCTTTGATTCCACCTACAATATAAGCATTTGTTTTTGCTCTGCCAGAGCCATTTGCTGTTACAAACTCATGCATTCTGTACATCGGCTGCATATGCATCGGTTTCCAGATAGGTCTGCCTTCCGCATTAATAGAACTAATAGCCTCTAAAATTTCTGTCGGACAGCTTTTCCCTGCTTCAGCAACATATAATGCCTCAGTATCACTTCGTACCTGCTTACACATTGCTTCTTCATCAATCAATAAACTACTCAACCAGTAGTTCGGCTCTGCTTTCGTTTCATCAAACGGATTCATCTGTACCGGAAGATCCTTGAATCCTTCTTTGTATCTTTCATAGATTGCTTTCTTCTGAGCAATATGATCATACAAATGATGATACTGATCTCGAATCACACCGGCAATCACATTGCTCATTCGATAGTTATATCCAACCTCTTCGTTCTGGTACCAAGCTGCTGCTTCTCTAGCCTGGGTAGACCATTTACGAGCCTGATTTGCATCTTCTAATGAGTCTGTCAATAAACATCCCCCTGCTGATCCGGTAATGATCTTATTTCCATTATAAGATACAGCGGCATAATCACCATACGAACCGCACTCATTTCCTTCCCAGATTGCTCCCATTGCCTCTGCGGCATCTTCTACCAAAAGTGCTCCATGCTTCTCACAAATTTCTTTTATCTCGCTGATATTTCCCGGGAAACCATATAATTCTGCATATACAACAAGTTTTACATCCGGATACATTTCAAATGCTTTCTCTAATGCGACCGGATCCATGCCCCAGGAATCGTACTCTGTGTCAATAAAGACTGGAATTCCACCTTCGTATACAACGGGGTTCAGTGTAGCATTGAATGTCATATCGGTACAGAAAACGCGGTGTCCGGAAAGTGCTCCTACTCCTACCGGTGGCTTACCGTATAATCTTTCTCCTGCAAGTTTCATGCAAAGATGAAGTGCAGCTGTACCACAAGATAAAGCTACTGCGTATTTTGTTCCGGATGTTTCAGCAGCCACTTTTTCAACTTCATTAATATTTGCTCCAACGGTTGACATCCAGTTTGTTTCATATGCTTCCATTACATACTTCATTGATTCCGGATACATTGTCGGTGATGACAGCCATATTTTCTCCGTAAATTTTTTAAATCTTCCATTGTTTACAAAAGCCATTGTTTCTCTCCTTTATGCAATCTCTCTATTCACTTCTTCCGGCTTCTTAAACGTCGGAACCACTTCCCTCAGCGCCTCTTTTGCAATCAGATCATCACCTGTATCACAGGCATCTCTCAGTATCTGAATCTTTTTATAGATTTCTGCTTTGCTCAATGCAGTATCTCGTTCAATAAAGATCATGCTGTTATCGGTTTTGTCGAGTTCTTCCGTCTTGACAAGTAATTCCTCATACAGTTTTTCACCCGGTCTTAATCCGGTTTCAATTATCTTGATTCCCTGAACACCGGATAAACGGATCATATTCTCTGCCAGATCCATGATTTTAACAGGCTGTCCCATATCCAGAACAAACAACTCTCCATTGTTGGCAATCGCTCCACTCTGAAGAACGAGCTGGGAAGCTTCCGGAATTGTCATGAAATAACGGATGATTCTCTTATCGGTAACGGTTACCGGACCTCCGTTTGCGATCTGACGTTTAAACAGCGGAATGACGGATCCGGCGCTGCCAAGTACATTTCCGAATCGTGTCGCACTGTATTTTACGTTTCCATGGGTACTTGCGCTCTGTACGATCATTTCGCACATTCGTTTTGTAGCACCCATAACGTTGGTCGGATTTACTGCTTTATCTGTGGATACCATCATAAAGCGTTCTGCTCCGTATTCCTCACAAAGTTCTACCAGATTCTGGGTACCGAATACATTATTAAAAATAGCTTCTACACAGTTGTGCTCCATCAGAGGAACGTGTTTGTGAGCGGCTGCATTGATAATGATCTGTGGATGATATCTCTCAAATACTTTTTCAAGTGCTTTTCTGTGGGTGATAGAGCAGATTTCAATCTGCAGATCCAGACGGTTTCCATAAGCAATTTTTAATTCCTGCTGAACATCATATGCTCCGTTTTCATAGATATCCAGAATAATGATCTTTTTCGGATTCATTTTTGCCAGCTGTCTGCAGAGTTCTGAGCCACTGGAACCGCCGCCACCTGTGATCAGAACAACTTTTCCTCTATAATATTCGTTTGTGTGCTCATCCGAAACAGCCAGTGGTTTTCTGAATAAAAGTTCCTCTATATCAAACTCACGGAGATGTCTCTTTCCTCCGGCCGCATACATCGTCGGATAGTCATAAACTTTTAATTTGTATCCGGTGCTTCTGTAATATTCATAAAGAGCTTTCTTTTTATCGGCATTCATGGACGGAATCGCAAAAATAATCTCCTGTACTTCAAATTCTCCCAGACGGTTAAATGTTGCTTCATCTTCTGACCATACCGGAATACCGTGGATATCCCGTCCGACTTTTTCCTTTTTGATGTCAATAAAGCATCTCGGTATATAGGCTGCTTCTTCATTGTTCAAAAGTTCTTCTGCCAGACTTACACCGACCCGGCCGGCGCCAATGATCGCAACTTTGATTTTCTGTACTTCTTTCTTATTTCCGGCATCAACTCCGGAAAAGAGATGTAATAACAGCGAAAGGAACTTTCCTTTTGCTGTTTCCTGATTTCCACATTTGTATGCATAGCGATACATCATGCGGAGTGCCAAAGCACCTAACAGATTCAGGCTGACCAGAGAAAGCATTCTGGCAAATGTGATTTTTTGAATTGGAAGCAAAAGTTCCAGACACAGGTACACAAGAAAAGCAATGGCATCCGTAAAAAGTAAACGGATGTAACACTGTATTCCACCATATCTCCACACCTGTCCGTAGATTTTACCCAAAAGACGTACTGCAAAAATGCATACCGCAGATAAGCATACTTGTTGAAGTATGCCGGTAGATGATAATTTATCCGTGCCGCCATAAGCAGCTAAAAGTAAAGATGCAACGATTGCGTATACGATCAGATCATATCCGACTAACATCCATCGTATGTTAAGAACATCTTTTTGTTTCGTATCTTTCAAATTCATACTGTTTTTCATTTGTTCTATCCATCCTTTTACCCCCCCCGAAAAAATCGGGGCAGTTTATCCTTTCGTGTCTTGTTTTAGCTGCTCATTGTTTCCGAATTTACTTATCTTCCGGCATCTGGTAGGTAGGCACGATCTCCTTTACCATCGCACGGATTGCATTGCTGTCCGCTTTTGCTGCTTCCCGCAACTGAATCAGCTGACACATAAATTTTTCTTCATCCATCTCGATCGGTTTGCCGATATGGATCAGCTTGTTCTCGGTATCCTGCAGACCTTCTTCATCCATGAGCAGTTCTTCATACAGTTTTTCTCCCGGACGAAGTCCTGTATACTGGATTTCAATGTCTTCCCCCAGTTTATAGCCGGATAACCGGATCAGATTTTTGGCCAGATCTGCGATTTTTACCGGCTCGCCCATATCAAGGACAAAGATCTCTCCGCCCTTCGCATACGCGCCTGCCTGAAGCACCAGTGATACTGCTTCCGGAATGGTCATAAAATAACGGATGATATCCGGATGGGTCACGGTCACCGGACCTCCGGCTGCGATCTGCTTCTTAAATAACGGAATAACGCTTCCGTTGCTGCCAAGTACATTTCCGAAACGGACTGCCACAAAGTCTGTCGATAGAAATGGTTCAGGGTCTGGACAATCATTTCACACATTCGTTTGGATGCGCCCATGATATTGGTCGGATTTACAGCTTTGTCGGTAGAGATCAGCACAAATTTCTTTACCTGGCTACGCCCTGCCGCACATGCTGTTTTGTAAGTACCAAACACATTGTTTTTGATTGCCTCATTCGGGCTGTCCTCCATCAGTGGCACATGCTTATGTGCTGCCGCATGAAAGACGACTTCCGGATGGTATGTCTCCATCACCGTATTGATACGGTGTGCATTTCGCACGGATCCGATCAATACCGTAAGCTTTAATTCGGGATGTTCCCACTTCAGCTTCTGCTGGATCTCATAGGCATTATTTTCATAGATATCGAAGATCACCAGATGCCCGACCTGGTGTTCTGCCAGCTGGGTACAGATCTCACTGCCGATGGATCCGCCGCCTCCGGTTACGAGAACGGTTTTTCCTTTGATATAGCCAAGGATTTCGTCCAGATTGACTTTGATCGGCTCTCTGCCCAGCAGATCTTCGATTTCCACATTTCGCAATTTTGATACATTGACTTCACCGTTGACCAGCTGATATACACCCGGCACGGTCTGGATCTGGCAGTCTGTCTGATTACAGATCTCCAGGATTGCTTTGACATCCTTGCGTCCCGCTGTCGGAAGCGCCAGAATGATCTTATCAATGTTATATTTATCTACACTGGCAAGGATCTGGTCACGTCCGCCTGCAATGCGAACGCCATCCAGATACTTGTTCCATTTTTTTTCGTTGTCATCAATAAAAATTTTTACTTTGTCTGTCAGATAATAACTGGTGCGATATTCTTTCAAAAGCATCAGCCCGGCTGCACCGGCTCCGATGATCATGATATTTTGCCGCACCGGATTGGCCTTTACGCCTTCTGCCTTGATCCGTGCACGGCGTAACAGACGGTACATCATTCTGCTGGAAGCGGTCAGTGCAAACACCAGCCCCCAACCTACCAGATAAAAGGAAATCGGCATACGGATCACTGAAATCGTATAGGTAACTCCCGTAATCGCAGCTGCGATCCCGGAAGTGACAAAGGTACGCAGTACCTCCGGTATTCCGGCATAAGTCCAGACACTTCGGTATAATTTTGCAATTGTATAGCTGGACACCAGAATGACCGATGCCAGAATAATGTAGAACAGATATCCGCGGATATATTCTGATGGTACCGCGGAGTAACGCATATCAAATCGCAGAAGTAACGCCAGTCCGTATGCGATGCATACAGACAGAACATCTGTGATCACGATCAGTAATTTCTTTTTCATATTTTCTCAATCCCTTGAAATGTCTCTCAATTAATTCCTTGAAATGTCTTTTCACATGAGAGAAGAATCCTGCATTCAGGATTCTTCTGTCTCATTCACTCAGTCAATTTGATTATGCATGTTTTCTTCTGGATGTTACGCACATTCCAGCTGCTGCAGCTACTGCTACTGCTACCACACACATCATTACTGGCGCACTGCCGGTTTTCGGAGAAACAACTTTTGAGCCGTCTGTTCCGTTCGCACCATTTGCGCCGTTGTTTCCACCTGCTGCATTTGTATTTAATACATAGAATGCAATCGGGGAAGCACCGTCAACAGTTACTGTTACATTTCCATCACCAACAACACCGTTGATCTGTACCCACTGTCCATTTACATAGCGAAGTACAATTACTTTGCTTGTGCTGTTAACACCATTTACTTTAAATGTCAGTGTCAATGGGAACTGAACATCACTGTCAGCTGTAATATTGGTTACATATGCAAGACCATAGCCGTTTGCATTTGCTGCACCGACTGCGTCTTTCAGTACGCTCTGTGGATTTGCTTTGATTTTCTCCACACCCGGCGCATCATTTGTTGAATAATTGTCAGATGTTTTGACTTTGGACAGATCCACATCCTGGCCACTCGCATTTTTGCCGCCAACGATAGTACCTGTTGTCGGCTGCGGGCTTGGTGCGGCGAACGCAGCGGTTGCCATACCGATAGTCATTACAGCAGTCATTAATAAAGCAACGATTTTCTTCATGATTTTCTCCCTTCTTATATATTTGTAAAATGATACCGGCAATTGCCATACCATATTTACAGCTTCTTTTACTCTGGCGATCTAGTTCACTTCTTTGTAATAGGTCCGGATAATCTGTTCCTGCAGGGATTCCTCATCCAGATGGAATTCTTCAAACTCTTCTCCCATTACTGTTTCTCCCGGCAGATACGCCACCTCATCTGTAAGGTATGTGTAGCTGCTCAGAGCATCGATCTGATCTCCGTCCAGATCTGTTTCAATATATTTATCTAAAAACGGGGAAATGAGATTGTATAAAGCACTTCCTCCGTGTGATCTGGCATTTTTGATCAACGCTGTTACATACTTCACCTGACGCTGCATACGTCCTTCATTGCTGTTGAACACATTTGTATCACGATAACGTACATAGTTCTCCGCATCCGCTCCTTTGAGACAGACTTCTTTTCCCGCCTCAAACGACGGATTGATCGCAGCATCTTCTTCTGTCATTTCCACCGTGACACCGCCCAGCGCGTCATTGATCTCTGGGATTCCGTCAACAGATAAGGCAAAATATCCGCTGATTGGAAGGTTGTACAGTAGCCTTTTTACTGTTTTTTCGGTAGCCCAGCAGCTGCGGCTTCCGCCGATGCAGTACGCATACTGCGTTGCAAGCTGTGCATTTACCGTACCAAAGGCACTTCCGGTGGAATCATAAGTATCGATCTGTGTCATGGTATTTCGGTTGATCTGAAGGATTCTTCCTTCTTTTGTCTCTTTATCCAGTGACAGCAGCATAATGCAGTCTGCCTGTCCGGCATCACCGGGCATATAACTGGTATCTATATCATTGGCATGATCAATTCCCAGAAACAGGATATTGATCAGATTGTTATTGTATGTATATCGTTTTCCGTTCCATTCTATGGTATTGTCTTCTGCCTGGGAAATGGATTCCTCCGGCTGACGTGCCTTTTCCTGCTGCTGTTTGTGATGCAGCACAAACAGAACGGTCACAGCTGCCACTGCTGCCAGTATAACTGCAACAGTGGACAGGATATGTCTTTTTGATTCTTTTTTCATAAAATTATTGTTCCTCTGTCAGGACCGCGCAGATCAGAAAGCGCTCGTCATGATTGCCGTTGCAGGTAGACAATACGATCATCCGGTCATCTGTCGTCACCGGCAGCGGATCTTCGATCCAGGTCGGCATGATACGCACCTCTGACAGAGAATCCAGAAATGCCTGATAGCCTTCCTTCGTCCTGCAATTATAATTGTATAAAATATGTCGATTGTCATAAGTGACCGCCGCGAACACACGGTATTTGTAAATGTGTTCCGGTGTATAGATTTCGATATAAGGATGTTCCTGGCGGAAAGTCTCGTCCTGATAATCTTTCAGTCTGCTGAAGAAGGAATCATTCAGCATGTTATGACCATAGACAACCGTCACAGCATCGGATTCAAAGGGCTCCGGATTGTAGCTGTATTCTGTCATGATCGCTCCCGGAAGTCCTTCTTTGTCATCCACGGTATGATCCATATAGTAATCATCGTCCACCTTGCTTTGCAGGATCGGATAATCAACCGGTGTATCTGCAATGTGAATCCATGCATAGATATCCGGATTTTCTGCCTGCAGGACACTGAAATCCACCGGGATCTGTACCGGTGTTTCCTCAGCTTCTGCGGATACTTCCGGCTCTTCCTGCACGGATACTGCTGCTTTCTCACGCAGCTTCTGGTCTTTGTCTTTCTGAATATGATCCCGCACCAGCAGTCCTATGATGCCTGCCACAGCTACCAGAAATATCACAAGGAATATTCGAAATAATAGATTCTTCTGTTTCACGTTCTATGTTCATCTCCTTTGATATTGGCTATTTCAGGATTTTTTTCTTTTCTTGTGAGAACGATGTCTCTCTTTTTCTGTCTTTTCTTCCTGTTTGCTGTAATAAGCAAGTTCTTTGTCCACCGGGATCACAGCCAGTACGCTTGTCTCCAGGTAATCCTCGATATCTTCTTCTGTCTGGATCTTGTCATTCATGATAAAGCGGATCGTGAGTACCATGCCTACCAGGAAGATTCCGAGCACAATGCCCATGGCCAGTTTTTTCATCATGCCGTTGTCTACCGGCGCAGATGCGACTTCCGGATGTTCTACAATGGTAGGCGGATCTGTCTGTGTGATGCTCGCCATCTGATCCACTGCCGCATCGGTAATGGCATCTGCCACTGCACAGGAAAGTTTTGCATCATCGCTTGTCACCGTGATGGACAGCATTCGTGTATCTGTCTTGTTTGCTACGGTAAGCATTTTTTTGATTTCTTTCCGTGTCAGCTTGATGTTTTCTTTTTTCAATGTCTTGATTGCACCGTCGATAACCGGTTTACTGGTAGCGATAACGGAAAAATCGGACGTCAGTTCCGTTCCTACCTGCAGATCTGTTATAGATGTAATGCTGGTTGTTTTGGACAGCACATACAGGGTTGAGTTCGATTCGTACATCGGGGTCTGGAAAAACACCAGTGCCCCTGCGAGTACAACTCCTACGACCGCTCCCAGAAACAGCAGTTTCCATTTGTCGATCAGATAGAAAAACAGGCTGACAAGGTCAATCTCCATTTCGTTCTCTTCTTTTTGCTTTCTATTCTCCATTTTTTCTCGTTTCCTTTGTCTGTATTATAACTATTTATTCTTTCGGATTCTGTCCGTATCTTCCGTAACCATAGCCATAGCCGTATTTGCTGCCATAACGCTTTCCGTAACCGTAATGCTTTGTTCCTTCGTCTGCTTTATTCAGAATTACGCCCAGGAAATTCGGATTTGCATTGATGAGCTGTTCTTTTACGCTGTTTGCCATTCTGCGGCTGACAGCGTTGGCAGAGATCACCAGTACGGAAGCGTCTGCCGTTTTTGCGATCAGCGCTGCATCGACAACACTTCCAAGTGGCGGTGTATCGATGATCACATAATCAAAGGTCTGTTTCATGCCCTCGATCAGAACTTCATACGCTGGTTTATTCAGAAGTTCGGTCGGGTTTTTCGGAAATCTGCCTGTCGGGATCACATAGAAATTCTTATAATTTGTTGCGTATATTACTTCGGAAGCGGCATTCTTGCCGGCCAGATAATGGCTCAGGCCTTTCAGATCATCCGGGATCCCGGTTCTCTTCGTCAGTACAGAATTTCGCATATCTGCATCGATGAACAGCACGCGTTTGTCATTTTCTGCCAGGATCTTTGCCAGATTGAATGACACACTGGATTTTCCGTCATTTTCCATACAGCTGGTCAGGCAGATTACTTTATTTTCGATTCCGGTAAACTCGAGATTTGTCCGGAGTCTCCGGTATATTTCCTTCATAACGGGAGATAACGTCGTTTTCTCCTCCAAAATCAGTTCCTGCATCTATCGTATTCCTTTCTCTCTATGTTAAAATTATCTTTTTGGGTATATGAATAAAAATTGTTTCCGCTTTTTCCTGTCCGAACTTCCGGCTGATCAGCTCCGCTGCCTCCCGGATATTCACAATACGATACTCGGTATCGTGTGCATCGCTGGCCATCAGGTCAATCTGATCTTCTTTCAACAGTTTCATACAGAAATGCTTTGCCTTTCTGCCGCATTTCCCCAGAATACTCTCACAGTTTATCTGGATGTATGCGCCCTGCGTCTTCAGTTCTGCGACCCGGTCCCTGCCTTTATACAGACATTCATACCGTTCCGCATGTGCAAGCACCGGCTGTAATCCCATCTGACGTACTTCAGACACGGTCTGCATGATCCATGCATAGGAAGCCTCATACGCAAATTCCATTAATACGGTGCGGCTGCCTGCCATGTAATACTTCGGATTCCCGCGCAGGCGTTCCACCGATGCATCGGAATGGATGTAATACTCACATCCCAGATAAAATTCCATCTCCGGAAATCGGTCTGCTGCCATTTCGCAGACGCGCGCATAGACTGCCTGTATTTCTTCTCTCGGTATTGCAAACATGTCACGACGGTAATGTGGTGTAAAAACGATATGGCGCACGCCCTGCCGGTATTCTTCTTCCAGCATCTCCATCGTTTCACGCATGCATCCGGAACCGTCATCCACACCTGGAAGTATATGATTATGTATATCCCAGTATCCTGTCATGTGCTATTTGCTCCTTTTGTATCTCTTTTTATCCATTTTCCTTATATACATACAAAGTTATGGTAACTCGCACTACCAGTTTTTGTCAACGGTGAAATTAATTACTTCTGTTTTTCACATTTTTTTATTTCATATGTAATGATTTTTATGCACATTTATCCTTATGCGGTATTATATTATTACTTACCACTTGCAGAAGTGTGAATCTTCTCGACTGAGATAAAATGTTTTTTACGCAAACAGAACCCCGTTATATTCAAACTGCAATATAACGGGATTCTTTCTGTTCTACAATGATGTCAATGGATATATTGTCTGTGTTTTATTTTTTCAGCGGATATTTCGCGGTCAGTTCATCTACGATCGCACGTGCTTTTGCTACGCCCTCATCGCCTTCTTTGATGACGATGGAAATCGCTTCTGCTATCTTGTCCATATCCTCTGTATTCATGCCTCTGGATGTAACAGATGGTGTTCCGAGACGGATACCGCTTGTGACAAACGGAGATTTCGGATCGTTCGGGATCGTATTTTTATTAGCTGTAATATGAGCCTCATCCAGAAGTTTCTCGATGGCTTTTCCGGTCAGCTCAAACGGTGTCAGGTCTACCAGCATCAGATGGTTGTCTGTACCATCGGATACGATCTTGATGCCACGTTTCTTCAGACCGTTGCACAATGCCTGTGCGTTATCTACAATACCCTGCTGATATGTCTTGAAGCTGTCCTGCAATGCCTCTTTGAAGCATACGGCTTTTGCTGCGATGACATGCATCAGCGGTCCGCCCTGAATACCCGGGAATACGGCTTTGTTGAAGTTGAAGTTGTTTTTCTCCATGGATTCTTTGGATACCAGGATCATACCGCCTCTCGGTCCGCGCAGTGTTTTGTGTGTCGTAGTGGTAACGACGTCTGCATAGTGGATCGGGCTTGGATGAAGTCCTGCTGCCACCAGACCTGCGATATGTGCCATATCTACCATCAGGTATGCGCCGCATTTGTCTGCGATCTCACGGAAACGAGGAAAATCAATGGTTCTCGCATAAGCACTTGCACCGGCAATGATCATTTTCGGTTTGCACTCCATCGCGATCTCTTCTACTTTGTCATAATCAATGAATCCTTCATCGTTGACCCCATAAGGTACGATGTGGAAATAAGTACCGGAAAAGTTGACCGGGCTTCCGTGTGTCAGATGTCCGCCGTGATCCAGGTTCATACCCATCACAGTGTCACCCGGCTGAAGCAGTGCAAACTGTACTGCCATATTTGCCTGTGCACCGGAGTGCGGCTGTACGTTGACATACTCTGCGTCAAATAACTCTTTTGCACGCTCGATTGCAAGATTCTCTACGATATCTACACACTGACATCCGCCGTAATAACGTTTTCCCGGATATCCTTCTGCATATTTATTTGTCATGATGCTTCCCTGTGCTTCCATAACTGCATCACTGACCCAGTTCTCGGATGCGATCAGCTCGATATGGCTGTTCTGACGGTCCATCTCCGCTTCGATCGCTGCTGCCACGTCTGCATCAACTACTTTTAACTCTTCTAAATTCATCACTTTTTCCTCCTGCCGCATAGGTCAACTCTGTTGTCTGAGGTTTTTTCTTTCTGTCAGACAACTTAATTGTTATCATAGCTTAGATTATGCATAAATGCAAGAGTAAAAATTATTCCTCATGCATCTGGTCGTATCCTCGCGGAGCGTTTTTATGTAATAGGAATATTACGTAGTAATTTCCTATTACATAAAAAATCCCACTCACACGGGCAGAGTCCTGCCAGTGCAAGTGGGATTTTCGTGTGGAATGAATTCTAGTTACGTTTGTTCATACGTTACATTATTTTTTATCTTTTGGTTTTTGGTTATAGGATTCAGTTGTTGTTTTTCTTATCTGATTACTATCAGTTTATATGTTATGCATTTGCTGCAAGTGCTTTTCCTGCTGCTTCGCATGCGGCCTGTGCGTCTGCATCCGGAGCTTCGTTTGCAATGATACCTTCGGCTTCGATCATCTCAGCGCCTGCACCTGTCATCTGCTCGACCCAGTTGCGCATCCATTCGCCATCTCCCCAGCCATAGGATCCGAATAACAGGATCTTTTTGCCGGATACGCTGCCAAGGATTTCTTCTACAAACGGCTCCATACTGGATTCTTCCAGCTGCTCTGCCCCCATGGACGGGCAGCCAAGTGCAAATGCTTTTACATCTGCGATATCTGCTGCGCCTGCGTTTTCAACCGGAATGATCTTTGCCTCTGCACCTGCTGCTGCAACACCATCCGCTACGCTCTGAGCCATTGCTGCTGTATTTCCTGTACCACTCCAATAAATAATTTTAACTTCTGCCATTTTTTTGTCTCCTTGATTTTATATTTTTTATTTTTTCTGTATACAGATTCCGCTCTTTCACACTTGTATGACTGCTTTGGAAACGATATACAGTTTAAACCTTTTTTATTCTTCTTTTCGTTGTATTAGCCACACTTTTCTGTATTTATTCCGATTGTGGCAATTGTATGAACGCTTTACCTTATTATCAGCAGGCAATCTCACTCATGTGTTTTCCTGCCATATATTCCATCACAGCACATTCTTTGGCATCATCATATGCCTGAAAAATCTGCTTCGCCTGTGTCACATCACCATAGACTTTCCAATATCCGGTATAGCGGCTTTCCTTTCCCTCATACCGGATAAATCCCCTGACATCCTCCAACGGATAGCCGAGAAATATGCCCATTTCATGTGGATAATGCTCCATCCCCCGGGCCGACAGAGAAACGCGCGCCCCAAGATGATTCAGACAGGCTTCTGCCTGCGTACTTTCATATCCGTACTGCTGTAAAAATACAGCCACCTGCGGATCTTCCAGACACTGCTGCACCTCTGCTTCCCGGTATACATATACCACGGCACGTCCTGCTCCCTGGCACAGACATTTGACCCGGATCCCGGTACCCCGAAATGCGGAGCGTACAAATCTCAGGTAAGCCGCCGGAACGGTAAACATACTTGACATTTTTATATCTTTTAAAACCGGTGCACAATGCAGAATGATCTGCATCATGAGGCTTTCTGTGACTTTCCTGCTGGAAAGCTGGTTTAATACGGCTTCAGTTGGCATTTGCTGTCCTCCTCTGTTCATTCATGCAAGCATGATTCATGTTTTTGAATGTAAATCTGCTTGGCTCTTCTTAATTTCAGAGCCAGCCATCTCGATTTCGCTTTGCTTCATCTCGATGTGGCTTCTCGCCAAATAGATTTTTATTCAAACTTGTTCATTCATGCAAGCATGATTCACACGTTTGAATATAAATCTGCTTGGCTCTGAAATTATGCATATTGTTCTAATATTCCGTTTAATGCGCTGGCACTGCTGCTGTGGGAACGTTCCACTATAATATTCTTGCGTTCTGCTTCTGCCACGGCACAATGTACCATCTTATGAGAAACGGTGGAGGTAAAGAGAATCAGCAGATCCGGACTTCCGATTTTGTTTTTCAGATCTGTTTTCATTTTCGTAAATACTTTTGCCTTACATTTGTACTGTTTGCAGATCTGTTTGTACTGTGTTTCCATTCTTTCGTGTCCTCCGATAATTACGATACTCATGTTAGCCTCCTTCATCTATTATTAGTATTTCCTAACCGCAATTCTTAAAAGAAAGCGGATTTTCTGGTTATCCGCTCATTTTTTATGTAGTTAGTATAAATTAACCCTCTTGTTTCGTCAAGAGGGTTAATGATTATATTTTTTCATTTTGTTTCTTCGTTTTTATCAACCTCTGATATAATGTCCGGATTTTCCGCCGTCTTTTTCCAGAAGTAAAATATCTTTGATCACCATGCCGCGATCTACTGCTTTGCACATGTCATAGATGGTCAGCAATGCTGCGGATACGGCGTGCAATGCTTCCATCTCGATCCCGGTCTTTCCGGTAGTCCGCACAGATGCGATGGCTTCGATCTCTGCTTTTTCCGGATACAATTCAAAATGAATATCCACACCGGTCAACAGCAGCGGATGACACATCGGAATGATCTCCCAGGTCTTTTTCGCTGCCATGACACCTGCTACCTGTGCTACGGCGAGCACATCTCCTTTTTTGATTTTGCCGTCTGTGATCAGTGCAAAAGTCTCCGGCTGCATACAGATCCGGCCGGAAGCCACGCCGATCCGCTTGGTATCTGCTTTTTCTGAGACATCCACCATTTTGGCTCTGCCCTGCTCATTGATATGTGTTAATTCTGCCATTTTTTTCTCCTTGCATTTTAGATGTACTCTCGGAATCTTTTAAATGAAAAATTCTGAGAGTACATTTAATACCATTCAAATTGTTTACGATAGCGTTATTTTCCGAATCCACAATTCGGAAACGTACAGACCTCACAGTTCAGGCACAGACCGCCCTCACCCAGTCCTGCAATATCTTCCGCGGTAATCTCATCCTCTGCCATCACTCTTGGCAGCACCAGATCAAAGATTGTGCGTTTTGCATACATGACGCATCCCGGCAGACCGAGGATTGGAATTACTCTTCCATCTGCTTCATTCGTATAATAGGAAACAAGCATCATCGCTCCCGGAAGCACCGGTGCACCGTAGCTGACAATCCTTGCTCCGGTTGCCATAATGGCACCCGGGGTACAATCGTCCGGATCCACGCTCATGCCACCGGTACAGATAATCAGGTCTGCGCCTGCCGCGATCTGCTTTTGAATAGCTTCCAGAATATGTGTCTTCTCATCATCCACATAGATCTGACCGATTTCTTCGGATGGAAAAGCTGCCAGTTTCTCCCGAATGACCGGACTGAACGTATCTTTGATGCGTCCTTTGAACACTTCACTGCCTGTGGTCACAATCGCATACTTTTTCTTTTTATATGGTTTGATTGTAAAAATCGGCTCCGTGCCGCCCGCTTCCTTTGCACGTTCCATTTTTTCTTTTTCAATGATCAGCGGAATGATTCTCGTTCCTGCCAGTTTATCCCCGGCACGCACCGGGAAATCGCCATGCCTGGAGGCGATCATCATCTCCCCCAGACTGTTGACTGCAACCAGCGCTTCACGGTTGATTTTCAGCAATCCGTCTGTATCCGCAATGAGTTCGATCTTTCCTTCTTTGATATCGGAAGGATGCATATGCTCACCGGCACAGATTTCATACAGAATCTCCGCTGCTTCATTTTCATGCCACATCGTGTCATCCTTTTCCCATACATACAGATGCTCTTTCCCTACGGAAAGCAGCACCGGAATGTCCTCTGCGGTCACAATATGTCCTTTGCGGAATACTGCATCTTTGGTCACCCCCCGGATGATCTGAGTAATATCATGGCAGAGTACATGCCCTACCGCATCTTCTGTTTTTATCAGTTTCATAATATCCTGTCTCTCCTGTCACCTGTTTTTTATCATTCATACATGCCTTTGCTCTGAATGAACTTATACTTATACCTATTATATTTATACCTATGATTCTATTGCCTTCTTGCATTACTTTCTTGCGCACTCGGCATCGTTACCAAGCAGAATATCCAGCCCATGCTTTAAGGAGGGCAGAATATAACTCAATGCTTCATCCACAGCCTTCGGACTGCCCGGCAGATTGACGATCAGTGTCTCTCCACGGATGCCCGCCGCTGCTCTCGACAGCATCGCCCGCTCTGTGATTGTCAGCGAATATTGCAGGATTGCCATGGGAATTCCCGGCACTTCCCGCTCGATCACTGCCTTTGTTGCCTCCGGTGTCACATCCCGTTTGGAAAAACCGGTTCCGCCTGTGGTCAGGATCAGCTGGATATCATCATTGCACATGGCGATCATTTCATCCTGCAGCATCTGCTGATCATCCGGCAGGATTACTTTCTTTCTGACGGTATAGCCCTGGGCTTCCATAATCTCTGCGATTCTGGCTCCGCTGCGATCTTCCCGCTCTCCAAGATACCCCTTGTCACTGGCTGTAATAATTCCTACATTCATGTATTGTACTCCTCTGTTATCTGAATCCTATATTACATTTCCCTGTTTTTCAGTATACCACACGAATACACTTATGTCACGATATACAAAAAGTCTGAATCCACCTGTGCTTCCACAAGGGTGGATAAATGACCTTCTGCTATCTGTAACGAAAAAAAGGACCGGAGGACTCAGAAAATCATACAAGCGGACGTTTTCGTCTGCGGTATTCTTTTCTGAGCCTCCGGCCCAACACAACCTTATGGTTTATCCACCCGGGAATTCCTTATCTCATGGTGATGTATCCACGATAATTTGCAAGGTTGTTGCTTGGTGTATAATCAGCAACTGCTGCACTGCAAACATTGTGGTATGGTTTCAGGAACGGGAAAGCATCCTGCTGAGCCCATGACGGTTTCTCAAGTGCTTTCATGTCATCTACCATTACTTTGTACCATCCGGACTGATTCTCAAACCAGATTTCAAGTACCCAATCCATTACGCATCCGTTGATGTCTTTCTTTACGGCACTTGCAAGTACACGTGTACACTCCGGAGCTGCCTGAAGAATCGGAACTACTTTCTCAAATAACCACTTCTCTCCCTCTGCTTTGTCTACGCCTTCCGGGAAACCGATGGTCATATTGAAACGATAGTTTGCGCCATCCTCGATCGTACGTCCTTTTCCTTTCAGGTCTTTCTCCCACCACATCGGAAGAAATGCAAAGATAAATGGATTTCCTTCTGCATTGTTGGATTTACGGGCTGCATTTCCTGCATCTCCGTCAGAATCAATCTGAGCGTCTGTATGAGCTGCTGCCGGGATCTGTCCCTGCCATACAAGTACGTCCATCGGGAATGTCTCAGCGATTGCTTTGATTTCAAGACGAGGATCAAGGTCGCTTACTAACCAGTGATGCTCTGTCAGCTGCATTCTTGCGTATCCGAAACGATCACCCTGTGGTGGAATCGGGAAGGACGGATAAAATGCATATTTGGTAACATACGGCTCAAACTGAGAGATGCTGTCCGGAATATGTACTTTATAAAGCCATCTCTGAAGTTTTGGTCTGTAGTCTTCGCTTACGCAGTCAACGTAGATAAGACTTCTCATTGGTTCAAATTTGAAATCTGCCATTTCTAAATACCCTCTTTTCTCTTATTTCTATAACTTATATCAGACGGGAACCATTTTTTGTCCCCGCCTGTTATAAACTTTATGGAATTTATTTCTGTTTGGATGGAGCTGGTGTCGGCTCGCATACTGCTGTATAATGCTCTTTACGTTTTTTGAACTCAGGATCTTTGTAAAGGTTCATCAGACGACCCTCATTCTCAAAGATATCCTGTCCATGTAAGAATTTACCGGAAAGAATGTCATGTGCATGATGCTCTGTAGCCGGATCATATTTGAATTTGAATGCTCCGTCAACGATCTCCAGTGTTCCCTCAAGACCACACAGCTCACATACACAGTGTGTTGTACCCGGATAAATGTAGAAATTGTTACCCTGGCAATGTGGGCAAGCGCCTTCTTTTCCTTTCCAGAGAGAAGTTTTCTCGGATCCTTCAATCTGCATATCTTCATCAATGATCTGCTGTGCAGCATCTGCAAGGTTACGTCCGATTTCTTTCATACGCTCAACTTTGTCATCCTGCATGATAACGTCTTTACACCAGGAGAAGAACTCGTTGTTTACTACTTTCCATCCCGGACTTAAAGCGAACATCGCATGATCTGTCTCACAACGAACTGCCCAGTCAGATCCACCGATTCCTACGAAAGAAAGTGCTTTCTGACGGAAGTATCTTGGGTTCAGACCTTCTTTTCCAGCTTCTTTGAGTTTTCCATCGAGCATTTTCATCATACCTGTATCATGTCCCGGTCCCATACGATCTGTGATGGAATGATATAAACCGGTTGCACCGGACTCAAAAATCGGATCTACGAAGAGAACTCCATCTGCCTCGACAACTTTCTCATAGAAAGCTTTGAAATCATCCTGACGGGAGCAGATCATTCCTTTGCCCATTACAAGGCCACGGGAACAGGCAACACAACCGGAGCAGTACTGGATATCCCAGTCAAGAAGGTGGATAAATTCGATCTCTGCACCTTTTTCTTTTGCTGCTTCCAGAGCCACACGACACATTGTGTCATTGTTACCGTTTTTTGTTCCAAGTGAAACACCTAAAATTTTCATACTTGTCCTCCTTTAATTTACCTGCATACATTTGATTTAGATATAATACGTTTTCCCATATTGTAAAAATACGTTTGCATTTTCCTCACGAAGCGAATGTCATATTTCTGCAGCATCATGCAACATTACTCTTATTGTCACTCTTATGATGAAACCAAACCTATGTGTCAAAATCCTATCCTATTTCTATTTCATCGCCTGTTTTCGTGCACAGCAAATGTTTGTAACCGTTCTGGTTTTACCAGCTGACCAGTTACTCGTATTATATCACAATCTTGCTTTTCTTTGTGTATTTTTATTATAAATTTATCTTATTTTTTAGTCAAATGTACATTTTGCATCAAAAAGCCCCGGGAATTCTCCCGGGGCTCTTATAACGCGTATATTTTTTAACAAATTTTCATGAAAAATCAGCTGTATTCCATTTTTGTTATGCAAAAAGTGGATTACTGGCTTTTTGTACCTGTTTTAATACATAAGCTGACATATTTATCTCAGAATCACCGCACATCTTCGCGGAGTGTTTATCTCAGGAAACCGTTGACAATCTGCTCTTCTGCCTCTTCCTCTGTCAGACCCAATGTCATAAGTTTGATGATCTGCTCACCGGCGATTTTTCCGATGGCTGCCTCATGGATCAGCGCTGCGTCCAGATCATTGGCCTCCAGCTGCGGAATCGCAAGGATCCGTGCTTTGTCCATAATAATGGCATCACACTCGGTATGACCGCTGCATGGTGCATTTCCGATGATCCTGGAATCAAATTTCTGATAAGAGGTATCCTTTGCCACGGAACGGGAAATGACATCCGCACTGGCTCCCTCACCATTCAGGCTGACAGAATATCCACTGACTGCATGCTGGTCACCATGTGTCATCAGACGCTCACGGACTACCAGCTTGGCACCTGCTGCCAGTTCTGCCTTCGTATCACGCTCCGTAGAATCTACACCTTTGATCTGGACCATTTCCATCTCCATGTAGCTTCCTTCTTCCATATACACTTCCGTGCCCGGATTCAGGATACGTTTTCCTTTTCCGTCACCTGCACCGTAATGCTTTTCCACATATTTTACTTTTGCATTTTTTTCGATAAAGAAACGGTGGATACCATCATGCTCTGCATCCTGATCCCCACAGTTGTCGATACCACAGCCAGCTACAATAACCACGTCACTGCCTTCTCCGATATGGAAATCGTTATAAACCATCTCTTTCATGCCGCTCTGGCTCAATACAACCGGAATGTGTACACTCTCATTTACAGTACCCGGTTTGATATAGATGTCGATACCGCTGACATCTGTCTTGGATACAATATCAATATTTGCCGTTGTATTTCTGGCTGCCATCTGACCGTTTGCACGGATGTTGTAAGCTCCCTCCGGAACTCCATGCAGATCAGCGACTTCCGCCAGAAGTCTTTTCTGAATCTCATCCATCATATCTATCTAATCCTCGTTCTTTCCTATATATTCATAGATTGGCTAAATTTCAACTAACACCATTCGTTATTCATTTTTGATCACTTCTTATTCCTAATACCATTAAGGTTTCTCTTTTCAACTAACAGTGTTAGTCCTTTATTCACAATATAGATTTTTACTTGTTAAATTTATCACACATATTCACTGCGGAAGATGTTCCCAGCAACTGCGGAAGTATCTCATCCTTCGGACCGTGATTGATGATCTGTCCTGCAGAGATCACTACAATCTCATCTGCAATATCAAGGATACGCTCCTGATGAGAAATGATCAGGATAGAACCGTCTTTTGTTTTTTCCTGCATGCGCTCAAATACCTGGATCAGATTCTGGAAGCTCCACAGGTCGATACCGGCTTCCGGCTCATCAAATACGGAAAGCTGTGTACCTCTTGCCAGTACCGTAGCAATTTCGATACGTTTTAACTCACCGCCGGAAAGGCTCGCATTTACTTCACGATTGATGTAATCTTTCGCACAGAGTCCTACTTCAGACAGATACTGACAGGCATCTGCTGCGCTCATTCTGCGTCCTGCTGCCATACGGATCAGATCCAGCACCTGAATTCCTTTGAATCGTACCGGCTGCTGAAAAGCAAAACTGATACCCATTTTTGCTCGTTCCGTAATACTTTTTTCTGTAATGTCCTCACCGTTAAATAAAATCTGACCGGAAGTTGGTTTCTCAATACCAACAATTAATTTTGCCAGGGTGGATTTTCCACCGCCGTTCGGTCCTGTAATGACTACAAACTTGTTGTCGTCAATTTTCAGATTAATTCCTCTGATAATCTCTTTTTGTGCTTTTTCGTCTGATACTTCAAAAGACACATTTTTCAATTCCAGCATCTTGTTTCTCTCTTTCTGTTTTTTTAATCATTCCATTCCGTCTTTTTCGGAATTTTTATTCCCATATCGGATTTTGGTTTTATATCCTAGCGTTTTTCTTGGTTTTCCAGTAAACGCAAAGAGCAGTGAAAAGACTTTTGTCCTCTCACTGCTCATATTTTTTAATTTTCATACACTTTTCATGCATGTTGCCTGCTATTTTTTCTGCAGCATCATCATATCAATGCACGAACGAAAACAGCATATCTTAGTCCAGTGGTCTTCTCGGAATAATGACCGCTGCCAGAAGATAGATCAGTAATCCGCTTCCTGCTGCAAATGCAAGTACCACCCAGATCAGTCGGATGATCGTCGGATCGATACCAAGAAACTCTCCAAGACCGCCGCATACGCCACACAATACTTTATTGTCCTCTGATTTGTATAATTTTTTATTCATTCTTTATCCCTCTTCTGATTTACCTTCATACAGAAAATTACTGTATGTCTCCTGCGCATTTCTGATATATTTTACTATATAAGTATTTTTTTCGCAAGAAGATTCTGTGCCTTTGACTTCACTTAACCATCTGATGAATCTGAATTTACTGTTCTTCCATGCAGATTTATTGCAATTCTCCGGTTTCAAAAAATTCCGGCCTGTGAAAATCCGGTTCCGGCACATCTACCGGCGAATAACTTGCATAATGAATCTGTTCGGCATTACCGCCTTCACACACTTTGTAAAAGTTACAGGCAATTTTTGTGCCGGCAATTTGCGGAATCGGACCACCAATTTCTTCCAGAAGTTCTAACGGCAGAAAGAAACAGATTTTCCAGCAATTCTTTTCAATGACCGCCTGCGGCTGACAAATTCTGATCTGCTCTTCTGTGAAAAATGTCCGATCCGTACGCTCTGTCCCAGACTGTATCAATGTGGCTCCGTTTGCATTCATCTCCACATTGACATACAAAGGTGTCTGTTCTGGCCAGAAACCAAGAAATGCTTCCATTCCACTGTCCTGGCTCACCGGATCGTTCATTTTGAGATAGGTCCGGAGCGGATCTGCTTCTTCACAGGTCATTTCCACCAGAAATCCATGCTCTTTCCAACAGGCAATTTTTCCATATGTTTTTGGAATTGCTTTTGTCCCCCATAAAAGATGTGTGATTTCAAATGTTTCACACTGTGCAAATTGTTCTTTTTCGTCTATGATTTTTATATTCATTCTTTATCGTCCCCCGATCAATACTATTTTTCCCTCAAATGCAAATCCATAATGATGAATCTGCTCCGGTTTTATATGAAGCTCCAACAACTCCGCATCATACTGTTTTTCCTGAATCTGCATTAATGCCGCCTGAACTGTTTCCTGCAAAAAACCAGCTTTTAAACATTCCGGTAAACATTCCAAGTGTTTCCAGATTTGTGATTTTCAGATGATACCACGGTTCCAGCAAAATGCCACGTTGTTCCACTTCCAACACTTTCAGATATCCACTGGCAAGCAGCAGACTCCAAATTGCATTTTTATCCTGCTGTAACTGTTCGAAAACAATCTGTTCATCAAAGGTAACCAAAATCTCTTTTTCCTGCAAAAGAATTTCCATTTTTTCTTTCATATCGGTTGCTGATTGCTGAATCAGGCTGTTGATCAGCGTGTTGGAACTGGTCGCTGCCCAGTACGCCCCGATTTTCTTTTTATCCAGATAATTTGTGATTGACCATGGATTATAAATATCCGTATGATTACCAAATATAAATCCATCATACCACTGTTTCACCAGTTCTTTTTTATCTGCCAGGCCAAATTCTTCCAGTGCCTGAAATACTTCCTGTTCTGTGAAACCAAAAAAAGTGGCATATTCATCCGACGTTGTCGTGATCACATTCAAATTATTCAGATCAGAAAAAATAGACTGCTTTGATACCCGTGTAATTCCTGTCAAAACTGCACGTTCCAGATATGGATTTGATTTGAATGTCGCATTGAAAAGACTTCTTAAAAAAGAGGTAAACGTATCCCAATAACCGTGTACATATGCCTCCTGCATGGGCGTATCATATTCATCTAACAGCACAATCACTTTTTTCCCGTAATAGCGATACAGATACTGGCACAATAAATTGATTGAAAATGAACTTTCCGCATCTTCCATATACATCGATACGTTTCGATACATTGCTTTCTCATTTTCACTAAGCAAATTTCCATCCAGAAGATAGCGGTGTTCCTCATATAACCGTGCAATCTGCATATTGATCTGTTTTTTCACCTCTGATAACTGATCTGCTTTCACTGCCGCAAAACTCAGGAAAAGTACAGGATACGTGCCCTGCAATCCCCTCCATTTTTCTTCGGTCCAGATAGAAAGACCTTCAAACAAATCTCCTCTGTCAGCATACTGATTTGAAAAAAAACATTTTAGCATATCCATATTCAGAGTTTTTCCAAAACGTCGCGGACGTGTGATCAATGTAATATCATCCTGTGATTCCCACCATGCCCGGATCAAGTCCGTTTTATCAATATAAAAACTGTTCTGTTCTCTCAGACTCGCAAAATCCTGTTTTCCTATACTGACTGTTTTTGTCATCTCAGTGCTACACCTGCCTTTCTGTATTATTATCAGTATAACATTGCGTTTCCAGAAACACAACGGCACATAGCAAAATATGTCCCATAGTAAAATATTAAAATGTGCTATCATAACTTTCATAAGAAAAGCTATAAATAGCACATTTTTCAGCTATTTCAAGGGATGTAGACGATACATTTCTTTCAAAATAATCTTGCTCCGGATGTATTTTCTACATTTTGCACATATACAATAATATGAAAGCACGGAGCAATCCGTATAATCAAGATTTGGGTGTTTTGACACCCAAATCATATGATTACAGTTTCTAAAACTTTCAGGAAAGGAATCCACTACCTTGAATAATGAAAAATTAGAAAATCTCCTGAATCTGGCATTGAACGCCACACCGGAAGAACGCGAAAAATCTTTAGAACTGAATGTTGGATATGATACTGCTTCCCGCAGCTGGGAAGTGATTGTGAAAGCCTCCGGTGGCTTTGATATACTTCCGGAGCTGTTTCCACAGATCACGATCCATCCGTTATTAAATGGATATGGCATTCTGACAGTACCTGCCGCTCTTCTGGATGCCTTATCAGAACGCCCGGAAATTGAATACATGGAAAAACCGAAACGGCTTTTTTTTGCTGTCAATAGCGGGCGATCGGCTTCCTGTATCACGCCACTTCAGACAACACCTGCTCCAGAACGAAACAATCTCTATGGTTCCGGTATCATCACTGCCATCATCGACTCCGGCATTGACTACGCCCACCCGGATTTCTGCAACGCAGACGGCACCACCCGGATCCTTGAACTTTGGGATCAGAGCCTTGACCGGATTTTCACGCAAGCTGAAATCAACGAAGCCCTGCAGGCACCCTCGTCTCAGGAACGGTACCAACTTGTCCCAAGCCGGGACTTATCCGGCCACGGCACACATGTAGCCGGAATTGCTGCCGGAAACGGACGTGCATCGAACGGCCAGTACCGCGGTGTTGCCCCACTAAGTTCCCTTTTGATCGTAAAACTTGGCATTTCCGATCCGGATGGTTTTCCCCGCACTACGGAACTGATGCGTGCGATAGATTATGTCCTGCAAAAAGCGTTTTCATGGCAGATGCCCGTGGCCATTAACTTAAGTTTTGGCAATAATTACGGTTCCCATGACGGTGCAACCCTGCTGGAAACTTACCTTGATAATGTATCTTCTTATTGGAAGTCCTGCATTGTCACCGGCACCGGAAACGAAGGTGCTTCCCGGATTCACACTTCCGGATCATTTCTCCCAAATAGTTCCCCCGTCACCATTCCATTTTCGGTCAGTGATTATGAATCCGGTCTGAATCTCCAGCTCTGGAAATCTTACGCGGATGAAATTGAAGTAACCCTGCGCCATCCGAACGGCACGATTGTCGGGCCATTTCAGGAACGGCTTGGCACCTATCGATTTAGCGCCGGAACGACCGAACTTCTGGTGTATTACGGAAAACCAAGTCCCTACAGCATCAGCCAGGAAATCTATCTGGATTTTATTTCCCAGGGAAGCTACATAGATGCTGGTATCTGGGAACTGACGCTTAATCCCCGCCGCATCACCGCCGGTTCCTATGACCTGTGGCTTCCGGGAGAATCCGTAATCGGCAGCGGCACCGGATTCTTATATCCGACAGAAACCACTACGCTCACGATTCCCTCTACTGCTGCCAAAGTTATTTCGGTAGGTGCCTATAATGCTGCTTTCAACAGTTATGCCGCCTTTTCCGGGCGTGGATTTACCCGGATGGAGCACCGGGTCAAACCGGATCTGGCAGCTCCCGGCGTCAATATCATTTCTGCCGCTCCCGGCGGTGGCTATACATCCAAAAGCGGTACTTCCATGGCCGCTCCTTTTGTCACCGGAAGCTGTGCCCTGCTGATGGAATGGGGGATTGTGCGAGGCAATGATCCCTACCTGTACAGTGAAAAAGTAAAAGCTTACCTGATTCGGGGCACAAAAAAACTGCCTGCCTTCACGGAATACCCCAATCCCTATATCGGATGGGGCACTCTGTGTACGGCAGACAGTATACCAACTTAAAATGCACAGTGATTCTAATAAGAATACGTCAGCTTACACTGATCAGAATCACGCGCCAAGTTTCACCTACGTTCAACTCGAATTTACTGCTCTGTTACAGTTACTTTTACTTTATCAAGATGCCAGATATCATCTACGTACTCCTGAATGGTTCTGTCAGAAGAGAATTTTCCAACATGTGCCACATTCAGCATAACGAGTTTTGCCCAGCCTTTCTCGTCTCTGTAAGCTTTCTCCACACGCTCCTGAGCCTCTGCGTAAGAACGGAAGTCTTTCAGGCAGAAGTAAGTATCAGCGAACTGTGTGCACTGTGTATTGAGCAGTGAATTGTACAGATCACGGAACAGCTCTGTATCATTTCCGGAATAGAATCCGTTGATGAGCTGCATCAATACCTGACGGATTTCCTGATCCTGATTAAAGATATCCATCGGATTGTAATCGCGGTTCTGCTCATGCGCGATGACTTCATCGGAACTCATACCAAAGATAAACATATTCTCTTTGCCGACTTCCTCAGCCATCTCTACGTTTGCACCGTCCATTGTTCCAATTGTTGCAGCACCGTTTAACATAAATTTCATGTTACCGGTTCCGGATGCTTCTTTACTTGCAGTAGAAATCTGCTCGCTGACATCTGCTGCTGCAAAGATCCACTCAGCATTGGATACTTTATAATCTTCGATAAATACAACTTTCAGCTTGTTGTCAATACTTGCATCATGGTTGATCACATCAGCTACGGCGTTGATCAGCTTAATCGTCAGTTTTGCATTTTTGTAACCGGCAGCTGCTTTTGCACCAAAGATGAAGGTTCTTGGATAGAATTCCATATCCGGATGCTCTTTGATCTTGTTGTACAGATACATAACATGCAGAATGTTCATCAGCTGACGTTTGTACTCATGCAAACGTTTTACCTGTACATCAAAGATGGAACGCGGATCTACTTCAATGCCGTTGTGCTTCTGGATGTATTTTGCAAGACGCAGCTTGTTCTGATATTTGATCTGCATGAATTCCTGCTGTGCTTTTGGATCATCTACATAGACAGCAAGTTTTTTCATGTGGCTTAAATCTGTGATCCAGTCGTTTCCGATCTTGTTGGATACCCACTCAGCCAGCAGCGGATTTCCGTGATACAGGAAACGACGCTGTGTGATACCGTTTGTCTTGTTGTTAAATTTCTGCGGGAATAACTCGTAGAAATCTTTTAACTCCTGTTTTTTCAAGATTTCTGTATGCAGTCTCGCTACACCGTTTACAGAGTAACCTGCAACGATGGCAAGGTGTGCCATTTTGACCTGTCCGTCATGAATGATCGCCATTTTATCTTTTTTATACTGATTTCCCGGATATTCCTCTTCTACTTCCAGAAGGAATCTGCGGTTGATCTCCTCAACGATCTGATAAATACGCGGAAGCAGACGGGAGAAGATTTCAATCGGCCATTTTTCCAATGCTTCTGCCATGATGGTATGGTTGGTGTATGCACAGGTCTTTGTTGTGATCGCCCATGCCTCATCCCAGGTCAGACCTTCCTCATCCAGAAGGATTCTCATCAGCTCTGCAACTGCTACGGTTGGGTGTGTATCGTTCATCTGGATGGTTACTTTCTCAGAAAGTTTGTGGATATCCGGATGATATTTTTTATAACGGGCTACGGCACGCTGTACACTGGCAGATACGAAGAAATACTGCTGTTTCAGACGCAGCTCTTTACCCTGGATATGGTTGTCGTTCGGATACAGAACTTCTACCAGGTTTCTTGCAAGGTTTTCCTGCTCAACGGCTTTTCTGTAATCACCTTTGTCAAAGGAATCCAGCTCAAAACATTCCATCGGCTCAGCATCCCAGATCATCAGTGTGTTTACCATATTGTTGTTGTATCCAACGATCGGCATATCATACGGAACAGCCAGTACGGACTGATAATTTTTCTGAACGAATTTTGTACGTCCGTTCTCAGCCGGCTCAGCCTGTACATAACCACCGAATTTGACTTCAAAAGAATGCTCCGGTCTGCGCAGCTCAAAAGGATAACCGTTTTTCAGCCAGTTATCCGGTACTTCCACCTGATAACCGTCTTTGATCTTCTGTTTGAACATACCGTAACGATAACGGATACCACATCCGTAAGCAGCGTAACCAAGCGTAGCAAGGGAATCCATAAAACATGCAGCCAGACGGCCCAGACCACCGTTTCCGAGTGCCGGATCCGGCTCCTGGTCTTCGATCATATTCAGATCAAATCCGATTTCATCCAGTGCTTCTTTTACTTCCTTGTATGCGGTCAGATTGATCAGGTTGTTACCGAGGGCACGACCCATCAGAAACTCCATAGACATGTAATATACCATCTTCGGATCTTCTTTGTCGAACGTCTGCTGGGTAGCAAGCCAGTTGTCAATGATAACATCTTTTACAGCATAAGACACCGCCTGGAAGACTTCCTGTTCGGAAGCCTCCTCCATGGTTTTGCGGTAAAGTGTTTTCACATTGTCTTTTACACATTTAATGAATTCTTTTTTGTCAAATAAAATATTTTTCATTACTGTTTTTCCACTCCTAACTCAACCTTGTGGCCATTGATATTCCACTCTTTCTGGTAGCCTTCTAATGCGCCTTCTTTGATATCTACCGCAAGTACTTCACTCTGAATTTCTTCTTTGTGTGCTGCAAATACTTCACAGATTGTTTTCTCTGCTTTGAAAGAAAGGACGATCTTATCCATTACTTCAAATCCTGCCTCTTTACGCATTGTCTGTACCTTACTGATGATCTCGCGGACAAAGCCTTCCTCAATCAGCTCCGGTGTCAGTTTTGTATTCAGTACAACAGTGATGTCATTTCCGGTTTCAGTAGCAAATCCTTCTGTCTGAGCTACGGAAATCAGTAAGTCTTCTTCTGTCAGAACGATGCTATCATCCACTTCAGATAAAGTGATGGAACCTTCTTTTTTCAGCTGTGCCATTGCTGCGTGTCCGTCAATGTTTTCCAGGGCAGCTTTGATCTTGCCCAGGAATTTACCATATTTCGGTCCTACGGTACGAAGCTGCGGTTTGAAGCTGTAATTTGTATATGCACTGACATCCTCGATGAAGCTTACTTTCTTGATATTCAGCTCATCCTCGATGATCTCCACAAAGAACTCCGGTACTTCAAACGGTGCTTTTACATACATATCGCCGATCGGCTGTCTGTTTTTGATATTTGCACTGTTTCTTGCCGCACGGCCAAGTACAACGATTTTCAGTACTTCTGCCATATTTTTCTCAAGTTCCGGATTGATCATTGCCTCGTCAACAACCGGGAAGTCACACAGATGGATACTTTCCGGAGCATCTTTATCAATACTTCTTACCAGGTTCTGATAAATATCTTCTGTCATGAACGGAATCATCGGAGCAGCTGTCTTGCAGATCGTTACCAGTGCGGTATACAGTGTCATATACGCATTGATCTTATCCTGCTCCATGCCTTTTGCCCAGAAACGCTCACGGCTTCTTCTTACATACCAGTTACTCATATCATCTACGAAATCCTGCAGTGCTCTTGCAGCTTCCGGAATTCTGTAATTTCCAAGGTTGTCATCGACTGCCTTTACCGTAGAATTCAGTCTGGACAGCAGCCATTTATCCATAACGGATAATTTATCATATTCCAAATTGTATTTTGTTGCATCAAACGCATCAATGTTTGCATACAGAACGAAGAATGCGTAAGTATTCCACAGTGTACCCATGAATTTACGCTGTCCTTCCATAACGGCTTTTCCGTGGAAACGGTTTGGCAGCCATGGAGCAGAATTGATATAGAAATACCAGCGGATGGCATCTGCGCCATATTTCTGCAGTGCGTCAAACGGATCAACTGCATTTCCTTTGGATTTACTCATCTTCTGTCCGTTCTCATCCTGTACATGTCCCAGAACGATAACGTTCTCGTATGGTGCTTTGTTAAATAACAGTGTGGACTCTGCCATCAGGGAATAGAACCATCCTCGTGTCTGGTCTACTGCCTCTGAAATGAACTGAGCCGGGAACTGCTGCTCAAATACTTCTTTATTTTCAAACGGATAATGATGCTGTGCAAATGGCATTGCTCCGGAGTCGAACCAGCAGTCGATTACTTCCGGTACACGGTGCATGTCTTTGCCACAGTGTGGACACTTGATGGTGACAGCATCGATATACGGACGGTGAAGTTCTACTTCTGCTGCTTTCGGATCCCCACTCTTCTCAGCCAGCTCTGCACGGCTTCCGATGGATTCCATATGACCGCACTCACACTGCCATACGTTCAGCGGAGTTCCCCAGTAACGGTTACGGGAAATACCCCAGTCCTGGATATTCTCCAGCCAGTCACCGAAACGTCCTTTACCGATGGATTCCGGAATCCAGTTTACTGTAGCATTGTTGCGCACCAGATCGTCTTTGACTGCTGTCATCTTGATAAACCAGGATTCTCTTGCGTAATAGATCAATGGTGTATCACATCTCCAGCAGTGCGGATAACTATGCTCGAATTTCGGGGCATCAAAGAGCAGTCCTTTTTCTTCCAGATCTTTTAATACCATCGGATCTGCTTTTTTTACAAATACACCCTCATACGGTGTCTCTTTTGTCATCTCACCTTTACCGTTTACTAACTGAACAAATGGAAGGTCATATCTGCGTCCTACCTGGGCATCGTCCTCACCAAATGCCGGAGCGATATGAACCACACCGGTACCATCCGTCAGTGTAACGTAATCAGCGCATGTGACAAAGTAGCCTTTTTTGTGCTGTTTCTCGCAGATGTCTACGGCACAGTCAAATAATGGCTCATATTCTTTGTACTCAAGGTCTTTTCCTTTGTATGTCTCAAGTACGTCGTATGCTTTTGTGTCTGTCTCTTCATCTGCCAGTTTGCCAAGCACCGTGTCGCACAGTGCCTCTGCCATATAATAAGTATATCCATCAGCAGCTTTTACTTTCACATAAGTCTCTTCCGGGTTTACACAAAGAGCTACGTTGGACGGCAGAGTCCATGGTGTTGTGGTCCATGCAAGGAAATATGCATCCTCATCTTTTACTTTGAAACGAACCACTGCAGAACGTTCTTTGACATCTTTGTATCCCTGTGCTACCTCATGGGAAGACAGCGGAGTACCGCAGCGCGGGCAGTAAGGAACGATCTTAAAACCTTTGTATAACAGGCCTTTGTCCCAGATTTTTTTCAGTGCCCACCACTCGGATTCGATAAAGTTATTGTCATAAGTAACATATGGGTTGTCCATATCTGCCCAGAAACCAACGGTTCCGGAGAAATCTTCCCACATACCTTTGTATTTCCATACAGACTCTTTACATTTTTTGATAAATGGGTCAAGACCGTATTCTTCAATCTGCTCTTTACCGTCAAGGCCAAGTAATTTCTCTACCTCCAGCTCAACCGGAAGTCCATGCGTATCCCATCCTGCTTTTCTCGGAACCATTTTTCCTTTCATGGTCTGATAACGCGGAATCATATCTTTGATAACACGGGTTAATACATGACCGATATGCGGTTTTCCATTTGCAGTAGGCGGTCCGTCATAGAAAGTGTATGTCTCACCTTCTTTACGATTTTCCATACTTTTGCGGAAAATGTCATTTTCTTTCCAGAATTCTTCTGTCTTTTTCTCACGATCCACAAAATTCAGATTTGTTGAAACTTTTTCGTACATTCTGTTCTCCTCATTTCATGTTATATTTCTTTCCTATTTCTTTGCAGATTGTCTCTGCTTATTTATGATTCTCCCAGGAACGCATTTATTATAGAAAAATCAGACTTTCCTTTTTCTATAATTCACAGAAAATTGTATAAAATTTCCTGCAAAATAAAAAGCCTTCGTCCCGAAAAGGACGAAAGCTTTTAACAATCGTTTTAACCACCTGTTCGAAGTACGCGACATATTTGCCGGATACCAGTTCCCTGTAACGGTGGAAACACCGTCAGCTCCTACTCTCTGAAAACAGCTATGATATCTGTATCATTTCATAGAATCATGATCCATATCTACTCTGCTTTTTGTTTCAGAACTGCAACTCAGAAGTGATTTTCCACTGAGCGGTACTGATACCGGCTTCCACCGTCCCGGCTCGCTGTGATGCTCCCAGTCAGCGTACTCTCTTCATCATAGTTTTTGCATTTGAATATTTTTTAACAATGCAATTATAAGTATTCGCTTACTGGTTGTCAACCTTGTTTCAGGAAAAATGCTTCTTATTACATAGAATTTCAGTATTTTTTACTTGTTTTATAACTTTTTAGACAGACCAGCTTTGGCTTGTCGATATAATTTCTTTTCCAGGATTCTTCACTGCCTCATCCATCAGAAAAGACAGATAGGCATCCTGAAGTCCTTCACGAAGTGGATAAAACTCTTTTCCTGTCTCTACATATTGTTTCATGTGAGCCAGAAGATCAGTCACTGCAATCTCATCATCATTTATCCGTGCACCCGGAAATGGATTTTCATAAATTCGTTCTCCACGGAAACTGATATATCTGTGACTCCAACCGTCTATATTATAAACTCCATCATCTTCTCTGCGCATCTGCTCGTTTACCGGACGATTCTGATGATCCATGTAACAGATCTGATCTCCCCGAACCTCTCCTCTTGCTCCCTGTATCACCCAGGAACGACTTCGTATTGGAGAAAAATACTGTTCATCATCAAAATCATAAAATGCAGCTTTTCCATTTTCAAAAATAATATCAATCCGTGCCCGATTTCCGGTTAAGATTTCTCCGGACGTATGCCACCCTGCCCGATCTCTTGTCTTTGTCACTGGAAATTGATATGTTTTTCCACTGATTTTACAATTTTCCATTCCAATTCCAAGGAATTTCCGAAAAATACTAACGGCATGATACCCATGAATGGCTGACATCGATACATTTGAAATTTCTCCAAGAATCCCACTGTCGATCACATTCTGAACCGCTGCATAATACGGTTGCAGAAAATATTGCTCTGTAACCTGAACTTTTCCATGCAAGATTTGAACTTCTTTCCAAAGATTATTTAATTCTTCTATATCTTGCCCAGGCGGAGTCTCACAAAGTACGGGAATCTGCAACTTGCATAATCGCAAAATCCATTCTTTCATAACACTTCTCGGTACACACAACAAAGCAAATTCCGGCTTTGTATCTAATGCGGTTTCCAAATCAGTCGTTGTTAATATCCCTGTCTCTTGCTGGATCTCTTGTGCACGTTTTTCAGAATGCATTACAATCGCTGATACTTCCAGCCTGTCTGAAAGTATTTCAGCTGCGCGAAGAAAATACTGTGCCCGCCAGCCACAACCAATCATTATAAATTTCATACTCATAAGCGAAAACTTCCTCTCCTTTTTCTACATCTTTTACTGTATCAAAATCTGTTCTTTCTTATCATACATCAATTTTTTTCTCTTGGGAAGTTAGAGCCTATACAAGAAAATGTACCGGTAAACAGAAAGTTACAGTTCACACGCGCCATTCGCAAAACGTCCTTTCAGGACTTCTCCTTAGCTACGCTACTACTTTTGCTCATAAAAAGGCGCTCCCTTCATCATTATGTATC
>ERZ894223.164-NODE-164-length-69653-cov-88.872310_pt1 | contig 69653 bp, 49 predicted proteins | sample MGYA00380293_ERZ894223 | MGnify/ENA primary metagenome ERZ894223 (study PRJEB32331, sample SAMN06328445) | human gut metagenome | biome: human gut microbiome; feature: stool | host: Homo sapiens | collected 2014-11-05 ...
AACCGCCCTGCTGGCCGTAGCCACCGCGCTGATAACCGCCCTGCTGGCCGTAGCCACCGCGCTGATAACCGCCCTGCTGGCCGTAGCCGCCACGCTGCTGATAACCGCCACGCTGCTGGTAACCGCCGCGCTGCTGATAACCGCCACGCTGCTGGTAACCGCCGCGCTGCTGATAGCCGCCACGCTGCTGGTAACCGCCCTGCTGCTGGTCGCCGTCCTGATTAAAGCGCTGCTGCTGGTCGTTGTTCTGCTGGTCGCCTTCCTGGTTGTTGTTGTTATAGCGGGGACGATAACCTCCCTGCTGACGCGGCTGATAGCCTCCCTGTTCGCCGTCCTGGTTGTAGCGGGGACGATAGCCACCCTGCTGACGCGGCTGGTAACCGCCCTGCTCGCCGTCCTGGTTGTAGCGGGGACGATAGCCACCCTGCTGGCGCTGCTGATAACCGCCACGCTGGTAGCCACCCTGCTGGCGCTGCTGATAGCCGTTATTGCCTGACGCTCCCTGAAGACCTGCTCCGAAGCCTTCGGGAAGGAATCCTCCTCCCTGGCTGTCGTTAGAGGTCTGCTGGCGCTCGGCGTTATAAGGACGCTGTGTGTGAATGCGCGGACGCTGCGGGCGACCGGTCACACTGCGATACTCTCTCTGATAGTTGCCTGCAGCACGGCCGTAGCTCTCGCTATTGCCAGTAGTCTGATCTGCTGCTTTCTGTTCCTGATTCTTTTCCAATTCTGAATCCATAATTCTTTTCTTTCTTTTTAAATTGTAATGTTATTGGCCTCTCGGCAAGTCACACCCATGGGATTTTTTGCATAGATGCGCTTCTTCTTAACTAATTATATATTGATAAAACTCTAATCTTGTTTTGTTGTCTGCTTTTCTTTTATGCCGTGTTTCAAACTTGGCTTAGATACCGGTGTAGTTGAGCGGAGTGATAGCCATAAGCTCTGCCTTTACTGCGTCGCTGACGTTGAGTGTCTTAACGAACTCGTGGATGCTCTCCTCTGTCATGTGCTTGTTAGTACGTGTGAGTGCCTTGAGTGCTTCGTACGGGTGCGGATAAGCCTCGCGACGGAGAATGGTCTGGATGGCTTCAGCCACGACAGCCCATGTGTTGTTGAGGTCTTCCTCCAGCTTCTCCTCGTTGAGGATGAGCTTGCGCAGACCCTTCAATGTGCTCTGTATGGCAATGATGCCGTGTCCGAAAGGCACGCCTACGTTGCGGAGAACGGTAGAGTCGGTAAGGTCGCGCTGCAGGCGGCTTACCGGGAGCTTCTGGGCGAGGAACTGCAGCACGGCGTTAGCGATGCCGAGGTTGCCCTCTGAGTTCTCGAAGTCGATGGGATTCACCTTGTGCGGCATGGCGCTTGAGCCTACCTCACCTGCCTTGATCTTCTGCTTGAAGTACTCCATAGAGATGTACATCCAGAAGTCGCGGTCGAGGTCGATGATGATGGTGTTGATGCGGCGCATAGCGTCAAACACGCTTCCGAGGCAGTCATAGTTGCTGATCTGTGTGGTGTACTGCTCTCTCTGCAGACCGAGCTTCTCGCTTACGAAGCTGTTGCCGAAAGCCTTCCAGTCATACTCAGGATAAGCCACGTGATGAGCGTTGTAGTTGCCGGTAGCTCCACCGAACTTGGCTGTCATCTTGCAAGCCTTGAGTTCTTCAAGCTGCTGTGTGAGACGGTATACGAATACCATGATCTCCTTGCCGAGGCGTGTTGGCGATGCGGGCTGACCGTGTGTCTTTGCGAGCATAGGCACGTCCTTCCATTCGTCGGCATACTGCTGGAGCTGAGCGATAAGCTCCTCCACCATAGGATAATACACCTCTTCGAGTGCCTCCTTGATAGAGAGGGGCACGCTGGTGTTGTTGATGTCCTGTGATGTCAGTCCGAAGTGTATGAACTCCTTGAATGCGTCAAGTCCTCCAATCTTGTCGAACTCTTCCTTAATGAAGTACTCCACAGCCTTCACGTCGTGGTTGGTCACCTTCTCGATGTCCTTCACGCGCTGTGCCTTCTCCTCGTTAAAGTCCTGGTAGATGGCGCGCAGGGTGGGGAAGAGGTTATGGTCGAAGTCCTTGAGCTGCGGGAGCGGAAGCTCGCACAGCGTGATGAAATACTCTATTTCCACGCGTACTCTGTAGCGTATGAGTGCATACTCTGAGAAATAGTCAGCAAGGGGCTCTGTTTTGCCACGATAACGTCCGTCTATAGGCGAAATGGCTGTAAGCAAATCAAGTTTCATGTGCTTTGTATAGCTTTACTATAAAAAATATATATATTATGGTGCAAAATTACAAATTAAAATGATACCATCCTATATATTTCACATTAATTATAATCAAAAAATATTTTGTCACTCAAAACATCTGATATTTTTAGTAATATGAAATGTAAATAAGAGTTTTGTTGAGGAAAATGATTAAATTTGCCATTGGATATACCAAACAGCGCATATTATGGAAATGACACCAAGAACTCCTGAGTTCGACCGACTTGCATTCACAGTATTGGCAATTGAGGCTTCGGCTCAGAAAATGAACATATCTCCATCGGAGATGAGAAGACGACTTGACAAGGTGGGGCTTATAAAAAGTCTCATACAGGACTGTTATGACACTTTGCATACGGAAAGCCGTGAAGCAGTAGCTAATGACGTGGTTGAGGCGCTTAAAAATTGGGAAGGAGGAACAATATAATATGGACAGACAGATTCTATATCATGGCTCAAACGTTGTCGTGGAGCATCCGCTTGTGAATATTGGAAGAAAAGACTTGGATTTTGGACCGGGCTTTTATCTTACGCCATTGGCAGAGCAGGCTACCAAATGGGCTAAACGTATCATGACCATTAGGCGAGCTGGACAAGCCATCGTAAACCCTTATGAATATACGCCCAATAAAGAGTGTAAAATAAAACGCTTTGAAGCTTACGATAAGGAATGGCTCGACTTTATTGTAGATAGCAGAAAAGGCAAACAACCTTGGAACGGATTCGACATTATAGAAGGAGGAGTGGCTGACGACCGTGTTATCGACTCCATTGAAGCCTATATTAACGGCTATGCAGATATTGAGAACACTCTAAGCAAACTGATTTACCACAAGCCGAGTTGGCAAATATGTATTCTCAATCAAGACATTGTGGACAAGTATTTACATTTTAAAAAATCAGAAAGGATATAACTAATATGCTCGACTTTCTTTTATGGAATAAAATAGCGCGTGTGATAGCTCAGTTAGCAAAAACTCTTAATGTTTCCAACGACAGGGCATTGGCTATTTTCTATGACTCGGAGGTATGCAAAATGCTACACAATCCAGAGTTTGGACTGCATCTGATGAGCGATACGTATATCGTGAACGACTTGATAGAAGAACTTAGAATGAAACAATAATCGACAACCTCGTGGGAGTTTTAACTACACCACGGGGTTGTCGATTATTGTTATATCAATGTTTTAAAATCATAACTTCCAGCCCTCAACTCTCAACTCAGAACTCTCATCTCTCAACTTCGCTTACTCCTCCAGCGCTTGTGTAAACTCGCGGTGGAATGTTGAGAAGAAGTGGAGGTTTTCGCGGCGTGCTTCCTCGTCGAGGCTCCACAGCGACTCTTCTCCTGCTCTGTGAGCCAGTACGCGACGGACGCAGCGGGCAATCTTTCGCTTGTTGTTTCGTGCCTGCAGCTGGTCGCCCTGGATGTTGTTGTGTGTGGCGTATGAGAAAGCGCAGAGTCGGCGCATGAAAGTTTCGTAGCGGTTGAAGAGCAATGCCTGTCGCATCATCTTCTCCGGGTCGGCGTCCAGTCCTTCCATGTCCATCAGTCCCTCCATGTTCTCATGGCTCCAGTCAGCCTCGTCCACCCAGAACCACTGGAATCCGAGTCGCTGTTCCATGTGCATGAGTCGCTGTGCGATGCTGTCCTCGTCCACGTTCTCCTCGGCTGTGAACAGTCCGAAGGCGAATCTTGCGAGTGACACGCCGTTCAGCTCCAGGCTGTCAGCGCCTTCCACCTCGTCGCCGACAAGCTCCACGCGCCAACGTGCCGACTTGTTCTTGATGAGTGCTGAGTGTGCTCCCATGAGCAGCTCGTCCAGCGTGCCCTGAAGCGGCAGCTCGGTTACGAGCGAGAGATTGTCGTGTATGTTGCGGACAGAGAGCGTGCCCTCGTCGTTAGCCACACACATATAGCTCAGTCGTCCTCCGTCGAGCGACAACTGGAAACGGTCGTTAGTGTCGTTGCCCACGAACATGTAGGCATAAGACGCTGCGTCATTGTGATTCACCTCGATGTCGCCCTGCACGTTGTTGTCTGTGGCGTCCTTCAGAGAGAATCCTATGTAGGGAATGCAGAGTCTTATGGTGAACGGTTCGCCCTTGCGCGGTGTGAGTCGGCAGAGAATGCCGTCCTCGCCGATAAGGTCTTTCTTCACCAGCCATCCCTCGTCGGTCTCCTGCGCCTGTTCCACGCTCACGTCGCCGTACGACCAGTAGAGGTCGAAGACAATCTCGTTGTCGTCCTCGCGGACCACGGTCACGAAGTCTTCAGGGCCGTCGCCGAGGTATACTGCTTCCACGGGCTTCACCTCTTCGTCGCCGTCGCCAAGGACGCATACCTCAAGGTTGCCCACCATCGGATCGTCTTCCCACTCGTCCTCACCGGCTCCTACAGCGCGGAACACCACGAAGGTCAGTCTGCTCTGCTGGCGCGTGCCGTCCGGACGGCATAGGTAATATGTCGTCTCCTTAGGCAAGTAAATAGGTGTTGTGATGTACGGGCTCTGGCAGCGAGCCGAATATTCCACCTCTGTCCAGGCGGATAAGTTTGATTCAGTGTTACTGCTGTTCATTTCTTAAAGCTACAATGTTATCCTTGTTATCCTTGAATGGGTTTTATTTTGGGACTGCAAAATTACTGAAAATTTATGAGATAGTCAAATCTTGCCGCATACAATATTTGCATTTCTGATGCTCAATACTATGAGTCTGGCGCACAACAAAATCTTTGGTGCGAAATTCTCGAGTTTTGAGCGGTAAGAGGCAACGTGTTAATACACAGTGTGTTATGCGGTTTTCTGACGAATCGCTATGAAATCCGACTCGCAAACGAGCCGTTTTCTTCTGCTATAGAGCCACTTTTACACTCCAATACCGTCGCTTTTGTAATACAATAAAGCCTCTTTTACACTCTGATAGTGGCACTATCGGACTGTAAAAGAGGCTCTATCGTTAAACGTGGGTGCCGTTTGCACAGCAAAACACCCTAAAAACAGCAAAATAAAACTATAGAATCAATTTTTATTTTGTAACATGTTTTTACTCTTTGTACAATATTTGCATAGCGGTGCGCTGCACCGCCGCCCGTCTACTTCTTCTGTGTCTTTGAGAACGAGTAAGGTGCGTCTGTGTCTGCTGTGCCGCGCTGCTTGTTGGGCGTCGGCGCGAGGTCGTAGACGAACTGCGCTCCGTTCATGAGGTCGGTGCGTGTGATGTAGTTGTGTGAGTAGGGCTTGCCGTTGAGTGTGAGAGCCTTCACGTAGCAGTTCTCCTCAGAGTTGTTGTTGGCCTTGATGCTTACGGTCTTGCCGTTCTCGAGGTGGAGCTTCATCTCGTCGAAGTAAGGAGTGCCGAGAACATACTCGCACGAACCCGGGCAGACAGGATAGAATCCCATTGCTGAGAATACGTACCAAGCCGAAGTCTGGCCGTTGTCCTCGTCACCGCAATATCCGTCGGGCGCTGCCGTGTACATACGGTCCATCACTTGACGAATCCAGTACTGTGTCTTCCAAGGCTCACCTGAATAGCCGTAGAGGTAAATCATGTGCTGGATGGGCTGGTTGCCGTGGGCATAGTTGCCCATGTTCATGATCTGCATCTCGCGAATCTCGTGGATTACGGCTCCGTAATAGCTGTCGTCGAAGAGTGGCGGCACGTTGAATACGGAGTCGAGCATGTTGTTGAACACTTCCTTGCCCCCCATAAGGTCGATAAGTCCCTGCGGGTCGTGGAATACTGACCATGTGTAGTGCCAAGCGTTGCCCTCGGTGAAGGCGTCGCCCCACTTCAGCGGAGAGAAAGGAGCTTGGAACTTGCCGTTCTGCAGACGACCGCGCATGAGCTTGGTCTCCTTGTCGAAGACGTTGCGATAGTTGAATGCGCGGCGGCGGAAAGGCTCAAGCTCCTTCTTCGACTTGCCGAGCGACTTGCCGAACTGATAGATGCACCAGTCGTCGTATGCGTACTCCAGTGTGCGTGCCACGTTCTCGTTTATCTTGACGTCGTAAGGCACGTAGCCCAGCTTGTTGTAGTATTCATGGCCCAGACGACCCGTTGACGATACTGTCGGGTGTACGTTGTTGGCACCGTGAACCACAGCCTTCCAAAGCGTTTCGGCGTCATATCCCTTCAGACCGCAAAGGTAAGCGTCAGCCACGATGGACGCCGAGTTGTTGCCCACCATGCATCCGCGATGACCCGGCGAAGCCCATTCGGGAAGGAAACCGCTCTCCTTGTATGCGTTAACCAGACCTTCCTGCATCTTCACGTTCATCGACGGATACATCACGTTAAGCAGCGGGAAGAGGCAGCGGAATGTGTCCCAGAAGCCGGTGTCGGTGAACATATATCCCGGCAGCACCTTGCCGTTGTACGGCGAGTAGTGTACTATCTCGCCTGCGGCTGTCTTCTCATAGAATGAGCGTGGAAAGAGCACCGAGCGATAGAGGCAAGAATAGAATGTACGGAGATGGTCGATGTTGTCCGACTTCACCTCTATGCGCCCCAGAACGTCGTTCCATGTCTTGCGGCCCTGAGCCTTCACCTCGTCAAACGAAGCACCAGCCAGCTCCTTGAGATTCTCCATAGCCTGCTCCTCAGAGATGAATGAAGAGGCGATGCGCACGTTCACCTGCTCGCCGCGGCGAGTCTTGAAGCCTACGATGGCACCTGCATGCTTGCAGTCAGCCTCTAATGCCTTGCTGTCCATCTTGCCGTTATTCACGGCTGTGGTGTAGGTGAAGTCGTGGTCGAACTTCAGCACGAAGTAGTTCTTGAAGTTGTCGGGCACGCCACCGCTGTTCTTCGTGGTGTAGCCTACAATCATTCTCTGCTCCGGCATGATCTTTACGTACGATCCCTCGTCGAAAGCGTCCACCACTACGTATGAGTCGCTCTCCGGGAAGGTGATGCGCATGATGGCAGCACGCTCCGTGGGCGCAATCTCCGTCACCACGTCATAGTCAGCCAGATAAGCGCGATAATAGTAAGGTGTGGCCACCTCTGCCTTGTGCGAGAACCATGAGGCACGCTGGTCTTCATCGAAGACGGGCTTGCCGGTCTCCGGCATGATGCTGAACTGTCCGTAGTCGTTAATCCACGGGCTTGGCTGATGGGTCTGCTTGAAGCCGCGCAGCTTGTCTGCCGAATAGACATAAGCCCATCCGTCGCCCATCTTGCCTGTCTGCGGAGTCCAGAAGTTCATGCCCCAAGGGAGGCAGACGGCAGGATAAGTGTTACCCGTCGACAGCGAGTGCTTCGACTCTGTGCCTACCAGCGTGCTGACATAGTCGACAGGCTCGTAGACCTTTGCCATGCCGACAATGGCGAATGTCAGCATGAGCAGTGTAGTTAACAAGTGTCTTTTGTTCATTGTTGTTCTGTAGTTTTTATTGTTTGTGATCTTTATTCAACTTCTTTTGGTGGTTTGTATAGTTTGAAGGCTCGTATCATATTCAGTCGTTTCTGCAGAGCATAGCATAATAACCGATGCGATAAACCGAAAATGCCGTTAGCGATGGTTTGCGTCCCGTAAGATTTCGGAGCAGCATTCCTCGTGTGATACGGAATGCCAAGCGCAGCAATGGCGCCAAGCCTAAGCACGAAAGACGTTCCACGAGCGTCTGCACACCCGAATAGCCGCGCAGCGCGTCTCGCATGTCATGTAGCGTCTGCAGTCCCTCTTCCGTCTTCTGAAGAAAGTGGGCGTTGTCGTCAAATCGTGAGAATCCCACAGGGTTGTCCGTGTGAGCCACACGTATGCCGTTGTCTTTCAGCTCGCGTCCGAGCAGCACGTCCTCGTAGCCGTAGCGCGTGATGGAGATGTCGAATGGGTGTGCCGTCATCACATCACGCCGTATGAGGATGTTGCTGACGTGGAAAGCGGCGTAGGGATTGTGCTTACGCCATGACAGCGGATGGCTTTGTGTGGCGTGAAGCTCGTACAGATAGCGTAGGCAAGATCTTGGCTCGGTGTCCGTCGGCGCATGAATCTTCAGTCCGCCCACCACGGCTTCCGCTCCAAGCGAGTCTGCCTCGGCATACACGGCAAGGAAGTCTGCGGGGAGAGGCGAGAGGTCGCTGTCGATGAAGACGAGCCATTCGTATTGCGCCAGCTCCACCAGCTGGTTGCGTGCTGCCGCCCTTCCCACGTTATGATTGCCCCTTACGAAGCGGCAATGTGTAAGGCTTTCACACAGCTGTCGGTTAGCTTCCGCCTTTGCCGTGTCCGTGGAGCAGTCGTCATACACCACAATCTCGCACCTTAAAAGGTTGTCCTTCAAGGCTTCCGCCTGACTATGAAGGGCCGTTATGAGCGGTCGGCAGTCGTTGTTGTATGAAGGCAGCAGTATGGAAAGTGATTTCAGCATGCTTAATGGTTTAGGAAGTTACTCGTTGTCCACCCTTGCCTCCTTCAGCAGCTGCGTCTTTCCTTCAGCCACCAGCTTGAGTATCAGCTCGCCGAAGAGCGTGTTCTGCCATGCAAACCAAGGGCGCGTAAAGTGGGATGCGTCGTTCACGTCGAACGATTCGTGGATGAATCCTGTTCCGGCATCCGTGCGCTGGAGCATCTTCAGGCATTCCTTTATCTCGCCGTCGTCCTTGCTGGTGAAGGCACGCATCATTATGGACATCGGCCAAGCCATGCCCAGACCTACGTGCGGTCCGCCGATTCCTTCGCCCGCCTTGCCGCGGAAGAAGTAGGGATTGTCTTCGCTCCATACGAAGCGGCGCGTGTTCTGATATACGGGATCGTCCTCCGGCACGTCACCGAGATAAGGCATTGCGAGCAGGCTCGGCACGTTGGCGTCGTCCATGAGGAAGTGATTGCCGAAGCCGTCCACCTCGTAAGCGTAAATCTTGCCATACTTTGGATGGTCCACTACGGCGTATTTCCTTAGCGCTTCGCTCACCTCGTCGGCAAGCTGTCTGCATTCCTTGGCTGTGGCAGCGTCGCCGTTGACCTTGTCCAGAATCTCAGCCGCCTTGCGCAGGGACGATACAGCCATGAAGTTGGAAGGCACGAGGAAGAGGAAGGTCGTGGCGTCGTCGCTCGGACGGAATACCGAGGCTATAAGTCCGACGGGCTTCACGGGATTTCCCCATCCGTGGTTGCACACCGTGTCGAGCTGGTCTTCCGTTTCGCGCTGGAAGTGATAGGTGCCCAGCCCCGTCTTACGCTGCTGCTCATGGAAGACGCGCAGGACGTTCTTCACCGCCTTCTGCCATTCAGCGTCGAAGACAGAGGCATCGCCCGTGGTCTGCCAGTAATGGTAAGCCAGTCGGATGGGGTAGCAGAGCGAGTCGATTTCGTACTTGCGCTCGTGCAGTTCTGGCTTCATGTCCGTTATGTCGTTCATCCATCCTCCCTCGGGCTGAGGTTCCTTGTTGAATGCGTTGGCGTAAGGATCGATGTTGATGCACTTCAGCTGTCGTCTTATCACGCCGCGTATCATCTTCTTCACTTTTGGGTCAGCCTTGGCAAACTGTACGTAGGGCCACACCTGTGCTGCAGAATCGCGCAGCCACATGGCATGTATGTCTCCCGTATATACGAACGTGTCCTCCTTGTCGTCGCCCTCTCCGGCGTCGTAATGCACGGTGGTGTCGAGCGTGTTGGGGAAGCAGTTCTCAAACATCCATGCCAGTCGGGCGTTCTCACGGATAAGACGCTTCACCTCACGTATCTTCTTCTCTATGGCGTCCGAGACGAAAAGGCGGTCAGCTTCCTTCGGTCGCTGGCAGGTGTAGCGTGTGTTGTCCGCAGGGGCTGGCTGTACATTATGGGTAGGCTGTGCCGTGATTATGGTTGCTTCGTTGTGGGAAGCGGCATGGGCTGCAGAGGTGGCGCATGCAGACATGGCTATGGCTGTGATGAATGTGGATATGATGGATTGTCTCATTGTTATGGTCTTGATGATAAAGTTCGGTGTTTTTGTATACCTACAAAAGTAGTAAAAAAATGGTATTTGTTAATACAAATTGCAAGACAAAATGTCCAAAAATTGCGTTTCCTATAAAAGAATGTATAAGTATTTAGTGTTTTGCCCGCTTTTTTTGTAACTTTGTACGGAATAAGGATAATTAGAAAGAGCAGAAACATTAAGATGAGTGTAACAGAAATACTTAACAGCCAGGACGGCGCCAAGCACTTCTCCTTTGAGGTGCTCCCGCCACTCAAAGGAGCTGGCACAGACAGATTGTTTTCCACAATAGAGAAGTTCAGGGATTTCGATCCTGCCTATATTAACATAACTACCCATCACAGCGAGTACGTCTATCGCGAACTCGACAATGGGCAGTTTGAGCGTCTGCGTGTGCGCCGCCGTCCAGGAACGGTTGCCATAGCAGCCACCATACAGAAGAACTACGGCATTCCCGTCATTCCGCATATTATCTGTAGCGGAGCGACAGCCGAAGACATCGAATACGAACTCATCGACATGCAGTTTCTTGAGATAGAGAATCTGCTGCTTCTCCGTGGCGACAAGGCCAAGGAGGACCGTATGTACACCGCCACACCGGGCGGACATACACATACGACTGACCTCATCCAGCAGGTGAACGACTTCAACCGCGGCTTCTTCGTGGACGGAACGCAGATGAAGCATCCCGGACAGCCGTTCAGCTTCGGTGTGGCGTGCTATCCCGAGAAACACGAAGAGGCGCCCAACCTGGAGATGGACATACAGTACCTGAAGATGAAGCAGGACATGGGAGCGGAGTATGCCGTCACGCAGCTCTTCTACGACAATGCGAAGTATTTCGATTTTGTGGAGAAGTGTCGCGAGGCAGGTGTCACGATGCCCCTCATACCGGGCATCAAGCCCTTCGCCAAGCTGTCGCAGCTGACCGTCGTGCCTAAGACATTCCATTGCGACCTCCCGCTGGAACTGGCTGAGGAGGTGGTGAAATGCAAGACCGACGAGGACGCCAAGCAGCTGGGCATAGAGTGGTCGACGGAGCAATGCCGCCAACTTTACCGCGCCGGCATCCGCAACATCCACTTCTATACGGTGTCTGCCGTTGACTCCGTACGTGAGGTGGCGAAGCGACTGCTGTAACTTTCTGTAAGACAAACTAAATAAAAAACATAACATCGAATGCAATTCAATGAAGTAATAGGACAGTCAGGCGCCAAGCTACAGATGCAAAAGCTGGTGGCAGAGGGACGTGTGCCTCATGCCATGCTCTTCTGCGGACCTTCGGGATGCGGAAAGATGGCGATGGCGATGGCTATGGCTTCCGAGCTGCTCCACCACAGCCGTCTGCTCGACAACTGGGGACATCCTGACCTCCACTTCACATTCCCGACAATAAAGCTCCCGAGCATGGGTTCGGAACACCAGCCCGTCAGCGACGACTTCTTCAGTGAGTGGCACGAGATGATAATGTCAGGCCCTTACTTCACGCTGGAGCAATGGCTCGCGTCCATTAACGTGGCTGGAGCGGAGAACAAGCAGGCACTCATCACAGGAGCCGAAAGCGACGCCCTTTCAAGGAAGCTGAGCCTGAAGTCGAGTCAGGGCGGATATAAGGTGGCGATAATCTGGCTGCCGGAGCGCATGAATCTGACGAGCGCCAACAAGCTGCTCAAGCTGCTTGAGGAGCCGCCTTCGCAGACCGTGTTCATCCTCGTCAGCGAGGAACCGGAGAAGCTGCTCGACACCATACGCAGCCGCACGCAGCGCTTCGACTTCAAGCGTATAGCGGACGCGGACATAGAAGAGGCGCTCGTGGAGAAGCGCGGGCTGGAGCATGCCGACGCGCGAAGCCTGGCAAGACTTGCTAACGGATCGTGGACCAACGCACTCGCTGCCCTCAGTACGGGCAACGAGAACCGCATGTTCTTCGACCTCTTCACCATGCTCATGCGCCTCGCCTACACCAAGCGCGTGAAGGAACTCAAGAAATGGAGCGAGAGCATCGCAGCCTTCGGACGAGAGAAGCAGAAGCGCTTCCTCAACTACATGCACCGCATGGTTCGCGAAAGCTTCGTCTATAACTTCCATGAGCCGGAGCTTAACTATATGACGGCGGAGGAAGAACAGTTTGCGCAGAAGTTTGCGCCGTTCATACACGAGCGCAACATCATCGAACTGTCCGAGATGATAGGTAAGGCGGTGCGCGACATATCGCAGAACGCCAACTCCAAGATGGTGTTCTTCGACATCGCCATGCAGACCATCATCTTCATAACAAGGAAAAAATAAGCTTACACATATACATAATATATACATATATCACACTATACTACACCCATATACACATATATAATATATGAAGGATTTTAAGGACATGCAATTCGAGATATCCCGCGATACCGACCGCGGACTCTGCCATTGCGCCTGCGGCAGGCAGGACAAGCAGCTCAATACCTACGACTATCTGTATGATGTGCCGGGTAATGAGGAGGACACGGACCTCGTGGAGGTGCAGTTCAAGAATACGCGCAAGGGATATTATCATAACGTCAACCACCTGGACCTCCGCAAGGGCGACATCGTCGCTGTGGAGGCAAGCCCAGGTCACGACATCGGAGTGGTTTCGCTCACAGGCAGACTTGTGAAGCTGCAGGTGAAGAAGGCCAACCTCAAGTCGGCTGACGACATCAAGCGCATCTATCGCATCGCCAAGCCGGTGGACATGGACAAGTATTACGAGGCTAAGGACCGCGAACACGCAACGATGATTCAGAGTCGTGAGATAGCCAAGAACCTCGGACTGCAGATGAAGATTGGTGACGTGGAATATCAGGGCGACGGCAACAAGGCCATCTTCTACTATATAGCCGACGAACGTGTGGACTTCCGCCAGCTCATCAAGGTGCTTGCCGACACCTTCCACGTGCGCATCGAGATGAAACAGATTGGTGCACGTCAGGAGGCAGGACGCATCGGAGGAACCGGACCTTGCGGACGCGAGCTTTGCTGCGCCACATGGATGAAGAACTTTGTCAGCGTCAGCACTAATGCAGCCCGCATTCAGGACATCTCGCTCAATCCGCAGAAGCTTGCCGGAATGTGCGCCAAGCTGAAGTGCTGCCTCAATTACGAGGTGGACGACTATGTGGAGGCAGGACGCAAGATGCCGGCACGCGACGTGGTGCTCGAGACATTGGACAGCGACTATTATCTGTTTAAGTCGGACATCCTCGCTGGTCTTGCCACTTACTCTACGGGTAAGGGCGTGGCTGCCAACCTTGTGGCCATCACGGCAGAACGTGCACGCGCCATCATCGAGATGAACAAGCGTGGCGAAAAGCCGGAGTCGCTTGCAGAGGACGGAAAGCAGAGAGAAGGCAATCAGCACTCAGACCTCCTTGCTGATGCCGATCTCTGTCGCTTCGACAAGAGCAAGAAGAATAAGAAGAAAAAGAACAAGAAGCAGCGCCAGCCCGCTAACGAAGCCGCACGTCCTGCCAACGAGAACGCTCAGCAGCCGACAGCAGAGGGCAATGCTCAGCCAAAGGCAGAGAACGGTCAGCAGCCAAAGGGCGAGAACGGTCAGCAGCCGAGACGCGACAATAACCGTAACAACCGCAACAACAACCGTCAGCGCCCAAGACCGGAAGGTCAGCGCCGCAACAATAACGGACCGCGCGGCGAGAACGGCGCTCGTGGTGAGAATCGCCAGCCGCGAAACAATGCTGAGGCCAAGCCGTCTGCTCCCCAGCAACCTAAGCAACAGCCTGCTCCACAGCAGCCGAAGCAGCAAAACACAACCGGAAATGAAGGTTAAGATAACACGACTTTTAGCATATATGGCAGCCATGACAGCAGTAATTGTCATGGCTGCCTGCAATGGTGGAATGGTGTATGACCGTTACACCAACACTCCCGTGTCAGGATGGGAGAAGAACGATACGCTCTATTACAGCGTTCCTGCGGTCAAGTCAGGTGGCACATACGCTGCCAATCTCGGGCTGCGCACCACCGACTCTTATCCTTTTACGTCGCTGACGCTCATTGTGGAGCAGCGTAAGGTGGCTGCCGACAAGGCTGTGACCGTCGTTACGGATACCGTAGCGTGCCAGTTGACCGATAGAAAAGGCAATGCGGCAGGAAAGGGAATCAGCTATCACCAGTATCAGTTTCCGGTCACGGAGCTGATGCTCCAAGACGGCGACTCGCTCTTTGTAAGCATTCGCCACGACATGAAGCGCGAGATTCTGCCCGGAATAAGCGACGTAGGATTCTCGCTCACTCGCACCAAGTAAGCCCCATCACAATACATCCATACATCTTAATATGCAAGAACAGGAAACCATACAGCAGAAGGACGAGCGCTTCATGCGCCGTGCTCTTCAGGAAGCAGAGGCTGCAAGAGACGCTGGAGAAATACCCGTGGGAGCCGTTATCGTGGCTGGCGACCGCATAATAGCGCGTGCACATAACCTTACGGAGACGCTTTCGGACGTTACGGCGCATGCCGAAATGCAAGCCATCACCTCCGCTGCAAACCAGCTCGGAGGCAAATACCTCACCGACTGCACGCTCTACGTGACGCTGGAGCCTTGCGTGATGTGTGCAGGAGCGATAGGATGGTCGCAGCTGAGGCGCGTGGTGTATGGCGCTTCGGACGAGAAACGGGGCTTCATGAAGTTTGCCCCCAAGGCGCTCCATCCCAAGTGCACGGTCACTACGGGAGTGCTGGAGGAAGAGTGCCGTCAGCTTATGACTGACTTCTTCCGCTCTCGCCGCTGTTAAGGCACACTATGAAAGCAACTGCAAAATAATATTAAATCCATGAGAATAAAACGGTTGAACGTTTGTTTTAACCGTTTTAAAACATTAACTTTGCAACATATTTACACATAGAACACAAAAACGACATGCTCATGACTAGACAACATTCGTAAGAAGAGCATAAATATACATTCAGAACAATTCAGATAACGTCATAAAACCCCGTCTGCTAAAGTGGATTGGGCACTGTCGGCATTCCTGTCGTCAGCGATGGCAATATCCACAATATCATCAAGCCCCTCAATAATCTACCATATAAGAACCTATTAATTATCATTATAAGTTTTTTCAGCTCACTTCCTCGTGATGAGGCGGTGAGTTTTTTTTGCCTAAAACTTCATTAATATACACTTTTGCATAGAAAAGAAGCCAAGGCATGAAAAAAAAATCGTAACTTTGCAAAGTAGAAATAATTTCCAAAAAACTATACAAGCAGTATGATTCTATTTTTCATGACTCCAAGCAAGAGCGTGATTGCCACAGGCGTGGATCACCAGCTCTCACAAGACGAGATCAATGAACTGTGTTGGCTTTACGGCGGTGCAACCCTCATCGAGGGCGAGACTGTCGAGGGTTTCTTCGTGGGCCCGCGCCGTGAAATGATTACTCCATGGAGTACGAATGCCGTAGAGATAACTCAGAACATGAGTCTCCACGGCATTTCACGTATTGAGGAATACTTCCCAGTAAGCTCCAAGGACGCTGATCACGACCCTATGCTCCAGCGTATGTACGAAGGACTCGACCAGGAGATTTTCACCGTTAATCACCAGCCGGAGCCTATCAAGCATGTTGAGAACATAGAAGAATACAACGAGCAGGAAGGTCTGGCGCTCTCATCCGAGGAGATTGAGTATCTCCACAAGATTGAGAAGCAGCTCGGACGCCCACTTACCGACTCTGAGATCTTCGGTTTCGCACAGATCAACTCTGAGCACTGCCGTCACAAGATTTTCGGCGGTACGTTCATCATTGACGGTAAGGAGATGGAGTCGTCGCTTTTCGCTATGATCAAGCAGACAACTAAGGAGAATCCCAACAAAATTCTCTCTGCTTACAAGGACAACGTGGCTTTCGCACAGGGTCCGGTTGTGGAGCAGTTCGCACCGAAGGACCAGTCTACAAGCGACTATTTCCAGGTGAAGGACATCGAGAGCGTTATCTCGCTCAAGGCTGAAACTCACAACTTCCCGACTACTGTGGAGCCGTTTAACGGTGCCGCTACCGGTACTGGCGGTGAGATCCGCGACCGTATGGGTGGTGGTGTAGGCTCATGGCCTATCGCCGGAACAGCTGTCTACATGACCGCTTACCCGCGTCTTAAGGACGACGAGGGCGTGGCTCGCGACTGGGAGGACATCATGCCCGTCCGCAACTGGCTCTATCAGACACCGGAGCAGATTCTTATCAAGGCCTCTAACGGTGCTTCTGACTTCGGCAACAAGTTCGGTCAGCCGCTGATTACTGGCTCTGTTCTGACATTCGAGCACCAGGAAGGTGCAGAGAAATACGCATACGACAAGGTTATCATGCTTGCCGGTGGTGTCGGTTACGGCACAAAGCGTGACTGTCTGAAGAAGGAACCGCAGAAGGGCAACAAGGTTGTCGTAGTCGGTGGCGATAACTATCGCATCGGTCTTGGTGGCGGTTCGGTATCGTCAGTTGACACCGGTCGCTATTCTAACGGTATCGAGTTGAACGCCGTTCAGCGTGCCAATCCTGAGATGCAGAAGCGTGCTTACAACCTTGTTCGCGCACTCTGCGAGGAGGATGTCAATCCTGTAGTTTCCATCCACGACCACGGTTCAGCCGGTCACCTCAACTGTCTCTCAGAGCTTGTTGAGGAGTGCGGTGGCGAGATAGACATGACCAAGCTGCCTATCGGCGACAAGACACTTTCGTCTAAGGAGATTATCGCTAACGAGAGCCAGGAGCGTATGGGCCTGCTCATCGACGAGAAGCACATCGAACACGTACGTCGTATCGCTGAGCGCGAGCGTGCTCCGCTGTATGTTGTCGGCGAGACAACAGGCGACGCTCACTTCTCATTCAAGCAGGGTGACGGCGTTAAGCCTTTCGACCTGGACGTAGCCCAGATGTTCGGTCACTCTCCGAAGACCATCATGCGCGACGAGACAGTGGAACGCCACTATCGTGACGCTGAATATACACACGAGGAGAAGTCGGAGAACGGCAAGGACGACGTACTCGACAAGTATGTAAGCCGCGTGCTTCAGCTTGAGGCTGTGGCTTGTAAGGACTGGTTGACCAACAAGGTGGACCGCTCCGTTACTGGTAAGATTGCCCGCCAGCAGTGCCAGGGCGAGATTCAGCTGCCGCTTTCTGACTGCGGCGTTGTGGCTCTCGACTATCGTGGACGCAAGGGTATAGCCACTGCTCTCGGTCATGCACCGCAGGCGGGACTTGCTTCTCCTGAGGCAGGATCAGTGCTTTCAGTTGCTGAGGCTCTCACAAACATCGTATGGGCTCCGCTCGCTGACGGACTTAACAGCCTCTCGCTCTCTGCCAACTGGATGTGGCCCTGCCGCTCACAGAAGGGTGAGGACGCTCGTCTCTACAGCGCTGTTAAGGCTCTTAGCGAATTCTGCCGCGACCTTAAGATCAACGTTCCGACAGGTAAGGACTCGCTCTCGCTCAGTCAGCAGTATCCTAACGGCGAGAAGATTATCTCTCCGGGAACCGTTATCGTAAGCGCAGGTGGCGAGGTGAGCGACATCCGCAAGGTGGTTTCGCCCGTACTCGTCAACGACAAGAACTCATCTATCTATCATATTGACTTCTCATTCGACGAGCAGCGCCTCGGCGGTAGCGCCTTCGCACAGAGCCTCGGCTTCGTTGGCGACGACGTTCCTACAGTGAAGAATCCTGAATACTTCGCTGACTGCTTCAACGCTGTTCAGGAGATGATTGAGAAGGGATGGATTATGGCAGGTCACGACATCTCGGCTGGTGGTCTTATCACCACTCTTCTTGAGATGTGCTTCGCCAACCGTGAGGGCGGTATGCACGTCAACCTTCACGACCTCGCAGGTGACGACATCATCAAGATGCTCCTCGCTGAGAACCCGGGTGTGGTTATCCAGGTTAGCGATAAGTATAAGGAGGAGTTCCGCACATACATGGAGGACAATGGCATCGGCTATGCAAAGATCGGTTATCCCACTCCGGCAGAGCGCACCATCGTCATCAAGAAGGACGAATACACACACGCTTTCGACATCGACGCACTCCGCGATACATGGTATAAGACTTCTTACCTCCTCGACCGCGACCAGAGCTTCAACGGCTGCGCACGCAAGCGCCGCGACAACTATAAGAACCAGCCGGTGGAGATGAAGTTCCACGACTCGTTCAAGGGCACTCTCGAGAGCTACGGCATCTCTGCAGACCGCCGCACTCCGTCGGGTGTGAAGGCTGCCATTATCCGTGAGAAGGGTACCAACGGTGAGCGCGAGATGGCTTACTCACTCTATCTTGCTGGCTTCGACGTTAAGGACGTGATGATGACCGACCTTATCAGCGGACGCGAGACACTTGAGGACGTCAACATGATTGTCTTCTGCGGTGGCTTCTCTAACTCTGACGTGCTCGGCTCTGCAAAGGGATGGGCAGGTGCGTTCCTCTTCAATCCGAAGGCTAAGGAGGCACTCGACAAGTTCTATGCACGCAAGGACACCCTCTCACTCGGTATCTGCAACGGTTGTCAGCTGATGGTTGAGCTCAACCTTATCAACCCGGATCACGAGAAGCGCACACGCATGCTCCACAACGATTCGCACAAGTTCGAGAGCAACTTCCTCGGTGTTGAGATTCCGCAGAACGACAGCGTGATGTTCTCTTCACTCAGCGGCGACAAGCTCGGCATCTGGGTGGCACACGGAGAGGGCAAGTTCTCATTGCCTGAGGCAGAGGACAAGTACAACGTTGTGGCACGCTACAACTACTCAGAGTATCCGGGCAACCCGAACGGATCTGACTATAACGTAGCTGGTATCTGCTCTGCAGACGGCCGTCACCTCGCCATGATGCCTCACCTTGAGCGTGCCATCTTCCCGTGGCAGAACGCTTGGTATCTCGCAGACCGCCGTCAGGACGAGGTTACTCCGTGGATTGAGGCGTTCGTCAACGCTCGCAAGTGGATTGAGAACTTCGGCAAGTAAGTTTATTTAAGCCGCAAGTATATATTTTAATATAACCCAAAAAGACTAATGACAGCCGTGAAAAGCTGTCATTAGTCTTTTCTTTCACATCTTACATTTATCTACAACGCAACACCCATGACCAATTTCTATATAGACGCGTTCCGTGTTTTCTCAAAGATAGGACTGTTCACACTCGGTGGTGGATATGCCATGATACCTGCCATAGAGGCAGAAGTGGTGGACAGGAAGAAATGGATGAGCCGTGAGGAGTTTCTTGACCTCATTGCCGTGGCGCAAAGTTGCCCCGGTGCCCTCGCCATAAACATCAGCGTCTTCGTGGGATACAGACTGAAGAAGCTGCCGGGAGCAATCTGCACCACCATCGGCGCAGCCCTTCCCTCCTTCCTCATCATCCTTCTCATAGCCATGTTCTTCCGCCAGTTTCAGGACAACGCCGTTGTCGGATCGATATTCAATGGCATCCGTCCCGCAGTAGTGGCGCTCATAGCCGTCCCCGTTTTCTCAATGGCGCGTTCGGCTCGCATAACATGGACCAACTGCTGGATTCCGTTCGTATGTGCTCTTCTGATTTGGATAATAAAGGTGAATCCGATATACGTGCTTGTTGCAGCAGGAGCATGCGGATATCTTTACGGCACGATGATAAAGCCGACTGAATAATACTATATAGCAATGATATTCCTACAACTCTTCATTACGTTTTTCCAGATAGGACTCTTCGGATTCGGTGGAGGCTACGGCATGCTGTCGCTCATTCAGACGCAGACCGTAACGCATCATGCGTGGCTCACATCGGCGGAGTTTACCAATATTGTGGCGGTCAGCCAGATGACTCCGGGTCCCGTCGGCATCAATTCAGCCACTTACTGCGGATATGCAGCCGTACACAATGCCGGCATGGGAGAGTGGTATGCCGTCCTCGGCAGCGCCACTGCCACGTTGGCTCTCGTCCTTCCGTCGTTCATCATAATGGTGCTCATCTGCCGCGTATTTATGCGCTACATGGACACGCTCGTCGTTCAGAGCGTGATGGCTGGCTTGCGTCCAGCCGTCGTCGGCCTTATAGCCGCAGCCGCCCTTATGCTCATGACTCCTGAGAACTTCTCCGCTCCGAGCATCAATCCTTGGCAGTTCTGGATAAGCATCATAATCTTCGCTGCCACATTCTTCGGCACAAAGATAATGAAGATAAACCCCATAAAGATGATTTGTTGGGCAGCGTTCGCCGGACTTATGCTGCTTTATTAAGTTTATTATAAAATAAAAAAGTTAGGGAAGCACTACAAAATGCTTCCCTAACTTTTTTTTATGTCTATATCAGATGTATCCTAATCAGGATATCATCAGATGTATTCTTTGTTTTTACTTGTTGTCCTCGATGAGGTTCTCACCGGTCATGTCGGCGGGCTGCTCCATTCCGAGGATGTGGAGGATAGAGGGAGCCACGTCAGCGAGGCGTCCGTCCTTTACTGTAGCCGAGTTGTTGTCAGTAACGTAGATGAACGGAACCGGGTTCAATGAGTGAGCGGTGTTCGGTGTGCCGTCATCGTTGAGAGCGTGGTCAGCGTTGCCGTGGTCAGCGATGATGATGGTCTCGTAGTCGTTGGCCTTAGCTGTCTCCACCACTTCCTTCACGCAGTTGTCGATGGCGTGAACAGCCTTTGCGATGGCGTTGTAGATGCCGGTGTGACCAACCATGTCACCGTTGGCGAAGTTTACGACGATGAAGTCATACTCCTGTGTCTTGATTGCACCTACGAGCTTGTCCTTCACCTCGTATGCGCTCATCTCCGGCTTGAGGTCGTATGTGGCAACCTTCGGAGAGGGAACGAGGATACGGTCCTCGCCTTCGTACGGAGTCTCGCGGCCACCGTTGAAGAAGAATGTCACGTGAGCATACTTCTCTGTCTCTGCTGTGTGGAGCTGGCGCTTGCCGTTAGCTGAGAGATACTCGCCGAGAGTGTTCATTACGTTCTCCTTCGGGAAGAGGATGTTTACGCCGGTGAATGAAGCGTCGTACGGAGTCATGCAGAAATACTGCAGGTCCTTGATGGTGTGCATGCCTGCCTCTTCGTGCTCCTTCTGTGTGAGCACCTCTGTAAGCTCCTTGGCACGGTCGTTACGATAGTTGATGAAGATGACAACGTCGCCCTCCTCAATCTTGCCGTTAACTGTAGAGTTGTTGATAGGAAGGATAAACTCGTCTGTCACGCCGTCGTCATAGCTCTCCTGCATTGCCTTCACCATGTCGTCAGCCTGCTTGCCCTTGCCCTCTACGAGCAGGTCATAAGCCTCCTTAACGCGCTCCCAGCGCTTGTCGCGGTCCATTGCGTAGAAACGACCGACGATGCTGGCGATGTGTGCGCCGTTCTTGTCGCAGCACTCCTGCACCTGCTCGATGAATCCCTTACCTGACTTCGGGTCGGTGTCGCGACCGTCCATGAAGCAGTGTACGTAAACGTCGTTCAGACCATACTCCTTACCGATCTCGATGAACTTGAAGAGGTGGTCGAGTGATGAGTGAACACCGCCGGTAGAGGTAAGACCCATGAGGTGGAGCTTCTTGCCGTTCTCCTTAGCGTAGCTGTAAGCCTTGATGATTTCCTTGTTCTTGAGGATAGATCCGTCATTGCATGCACGGTTGATCTTAACGAGGTCCTGATAAACGATGCGGCCCGCACCGATGTTCAAGTGGCCAACCTCTGAGTTACCCATCTGGCCCGCAGGCAGACCTACGTCCTCACCGCATGTGAGGAGCTGTGAGTGAGCGCTCACCGCTGTGAGATAGTCAAGATAAGGAGTCGGAGTGTTATAGATTACGTCTCCCTTGCCATGCTGGCCGATGCCCCATCCGTCGAGGATCATCAATAAAGCTTTCTTTGCCATAATGTGTATATATTTTATATTATAATAATGTATACTATATTGTTATGCAAAGTTACAATATTCGCCTTTAACTGCAAAATGAAAGCCACGATTTTTTATTTAAGTTGAGAGTTGAGAGTAATCTTGATTTTGTTATAGACTATAACAAAAAACACGTTCCTACTATTAATTTTTAATGAAATATTTGTTTGTTCTAATTAATAGTTATATATTTGCATCCGGAAATAATAGTTTATAATTTCAGTGTTTCAGGACAACTGTAAGCGGCTAAAGCGTAGCCGAAATGTTATCACAATCAGTCATTAAATGAGAGTTAAAAGATTTTTAGACCGTGCTTCAGATCAGCACACAACTTACGTAAGCAGAGGGCGGCATTGTCCAAGGGCGGAAGCTTTTGGCGCCTTCTCCAAGCTTACGAAGAGAATTTCCTACATTCGCAGCATTTTCTTCTTCTAACATTCGTCTACGTATCGCAAAAACACTACCTTTGCGATTGTCTTTTTGTATAACAAAAAAACATAAACTATTAACCATTAACCTCATCATCAGTTCTTACAGACATGAGAATCCCCAAGATTGGCTTGTTGCCTAAGATTATCATTGCCATAGCTCTCGGTATAGCTCTTGGCATAGAAACCCCGGAAATGCCGGTTCGCATCTTCGTTACGTTCAATTCGCTCTTCAGCGAGTTCCTCGGATTCCTTATCCCGCTGATTATCGTCGGCCTTGTCACTCCTGCCATCGCCGACATCGGCAAGGGCGCGGGCAAGCTGCTCCTCGTCACGGCTCTTCTGGCGTACGGCGCCACGGTGTTGTCCGGCTTTATGTCGTACGGAGTGGGGCAGACCTTCTTCCCGTCGATGATTTCGGAGAACGTCCAGCTGTCGCAGGTCAGCGAGGCTCAGGGCGTCAAGCCGTTCTTCACTATCAGCATTCCGGCGCCGCTGAATGTGATGACGTCCCTTATATTGGCGTTCACGCTCGGCCTTGGCATCGCCCATCTTGAGTCGAAGTCGCTGCGCAACGGCTTCTCTGAGTTCCGCGACATCATTACGAAGACCATTCAGGTGGTGGTGCTTCCGCTCCTGCCCATCTACATCTTCGGCATCTTCTTCAATATGACTCATTCCGGCGAGGTGTTCCGCGTGCTCTCGGTGTTCGTCAAGATTATCGGCGTGATATTCGTGATGCACATCTTCCTCCTCGTCTTCCAGTATTGTGTGGCGGCTCTCTTCGCTCGTAAGAATCCGTTGCGCATGCTTGGCACCATGCTTCCGGCGTATTTCACGGCGCTCGGCACGCAGTCGTCTGCCGCCACCATTCCCGTGACGTTGCGCCAGACCATCAAGAACGGTGTGGACAGCGACATCGCCGGCTTCGTCATTCCTCTCTGCGCCACCATCCACCTCTCGGGCAGCACCATGAAGATTGTGGCTTGTGCCTTGGCTCTGATGATGATGCAGAACATTCCCTACGACTTCCAGATGATTACGGGCTTCATCCTCATGCTCGGCGTGACGATGGTGGCAGCTCCGGGCGTTCCGGGTGGAGCCATTATGGCAGCCCTCGGCGTCCTGTCGTCAATGCTTGGCTTCGACGAGAAAGCGCTCGCCCTGATGATTGCCCTTTACATCGCCATGGACAGCTTCGGCACAGCCTGCAACGTGACGGGTGACGGCGCCCTCGCTGTCATCGTCAACAGGCTGTGGAAGGGAAAGAAGAAGCAGAATGCCGGTACGGCTGAAGAGTGCCAGTAAGGGTATTGTTTAAATTGCAGTTTATCGGTGAGTCTGCCTAACACAGTTACCTCGCTAATAAATTCCTGTTTAGCGGTTAGTTTGCCTGACAATATTTGCATTTCTAACGCTCAATACTCCCAGTTGAGCGCACAACAAAATCTTTGGTGCAAAATTCTTGAGTTTTGAGCGGTTGAAGATAACATACTTACACACAATGTGTTATGCGGTTTTTTGGCGAAGCGTTATGAAATCAGACTCGTAAATGAACCACTTTTTTATGCTATAGAGCCTCTTTTACACTCCAAAACTGTCACTATTGTCATACAATAAAGCCTCTTTTACTGTCTGGTAGTGGCACTATTGGACTGTAAAAGTGGCTCTATCGTTATGCGCGGGTGCTGTTTGCACAGCAAAACACCATAAAAACAGCTTTTTGATTCTCTATAATTGATTTTTATTTTGTAACAGCTTTTTACTCTTTTGTACGATATTTGTATGGTGGACATGAAGACGTTTTTAACAAGAAGATTACTAAAAATGCAATCACCGCAATAATACTATTGATTTTACGTTCTTTTCAAAGAAAGGGTTTGTGCAATCGTGCCTTAAAGGCTAAAAGCACTACCTTTGTACGCATTATAACAACAATACGTTTAAGGTCACAATTTGTGATCTCAAAAATAAAGATAGAAATATGGCAAACAACATAGATAAAAAAGAACCAGTCGCAATTTGCGACCAGTCCAAAATAGATGTTACAAAATGCGATAACCATGAACTCGCAGGTAATATCGAACCTCTAATAAAAGTAATTAGAGGGCAACAAGTTATGCTTGATAAAGATTTAGCAATGCTATATGGGGTAGAAGCTAAAGTTCTGAATCAGGCTGTTAAACGCAATGTTGAACGCTTTCCTAATGACTTTCGGTTTCAATTGACAAAGGAAGAATGTTTAAGGTCACAAATTGTGACCTTAAACGAAAAACAAGGTCAACACCTCAAATATATGCCGTATGCTTTTACTGAACAAGGCGTGGCTATGCTTAGTAGTGTTCTCCGTTCAAAAACAGCCATTGAGGTCAATATACAGATCATGCGAGCATTTGTTTCAATGCGTCACTTTATGGTAAACAATGCTTCTGTTTTTAGTCGTTTGGAAACGATGGAATATCATCAGTTGGAAATCCTGCAACATCAACAAGATACCGATAAGCACATTGAAGCAACCAATAAGCGCATAGACGAAGTGTTTCGCAGATTGGACGAGGGCAATGCCAAGCCGAAGCAAGGTGTGTTCTACAATGGTCAAATTTATGATGCCTATACTTTCGTGTCCGACTTGATTAAGAGTGCGAAGAAACGTATTGTCCTTATCGACAACTATGTTGACGAGACAGTATTGACATTGCTTGATAAAAGAGCAGAAGGCGTGTCTGCGGTTATCTACACTCAGCAGATAAGCCGTCAGTTCCAACTCGACATTGACCGTCATAATGCTCAATATGCACCGATTGACGTTGAAACATTCCGTTTATCACATGACCGCTTCCTTTGTATAGACGATGATGTGTATCACATAGGTGCATCCATTAAGGATTTAGGCAAGAAGTGGTTTGGTTTCTCCAAGATGGAGATACTTACACCAGACGAATTGGTAGAACGAATCAATAGAGGGTAATACATACGAAAATTTCAAGAAAAAGAACTTAATACATAAATATAATGAAAAGGATTTGGATTTTTCTGATGGCGATGCTCTGCATCGTTTCTTTTACAGGTTGTGATAAGACAGACGAACCTAACGGACCAGATATTGACTATGACAATCTGTTCGATAGGACATATACCATTAACGACGATGGCTGCTGTGTGCTCGAAAGTTGCGAGCCAACAAGAGCTACAGTTATTGAGGATGAGGTAAAGGGATATGGATGGAAAGTCATTGGCATATATGAAGTTCAGAATGACGGCAGGCTTTCACAGAAAGATTATCGCGAAACAGTTTGTGGTGGAGGATATGAAGATTACTGGTTTGAGTCAGACAGTCGGCTTGTCGGTTTCCTCCATAGTGACATCGCAGGCAAATTCTATAATAAGACAACGTGGCGCTACGATGCTACAAAGGGTTTCATCATGCGTGGCACAGAAAGCGAAAGTTTGCAAAACCGCTATATGCAAGTGCTGGCTTTGGCCACTCTCCAAGGAAAGAAATTCTATATGTACACCATGCAAAATATTGGTGTCAAATCCGACGAGCACGGTAATCAGAAACCTTTTTATTGCATGGTTGTCTATCAACGCATGACCGACAATGAACTTGCCAAAATGAAGAAAGCATACGATTATGATGCAAACTTTGATTTTACCGGTGCCGTTCCTGACGACTGCAAGTTCCGTGTAAGTGCAAGATATTACACCCCCGACGATTTTGAAGAAGGAACCAACGGAAGTGTCATCGTCGCTTTTGGAAATGTAGAATTCTCACTGACCGACCATCTCGGCACGGCAATGCTTCCAAACCCAGCATTGGAATATTTCGACTCCATAGTTTGGAGAACCAACGACAGAATTGTTCCAGACAGATATGTCATACACCGCAACAATCAGAGCAAGGCGCAGACTGTCCTGACATGGACTACCCGTTTCTTCTATACGAACCCAAACCTGACCACATACTTTGAGGGTTACAAGAAAGGTCGCATCGTCTATACATACACGATGCACCATGACATCTACTTCGACAAATTCTTGTGCTTCGATTGGGGAAAGTTTTCGATGAGCAAGCCAAGAGAGTTTACTGCTACATGTTTGCTTGACAAAAGCCGGAGTTTCACCGTTTACGAACCAAGGACATACAACAATGATATGAACAAGGTGTATGCCGAACTGCGCTACAATTCCGAAGAAAAAGGCAAGGGCAACGATATTGCCATCCTGGAAAAGGAAATCAGTGAACTGACGGAACTTATGATTAACCATTATGGCAAGGGAACCGAAGTGGGTAAGCAGGTAGATCATTACCGCACCTTATTCAAGGCTCTTCCTGAAAAAGCGCATATTATTACATATTGGGCAACTGCTGATACAAGAATTGCACTTGTTCTCAATCGCGACGATGCTGACTCCAAGAATGATTACTATTACGTTCATGCTGAACCAGTTCAACAATAACTAAGCAATCCATTCACAACTGGAGGTTTTATCCGCAAAATAGTTGATGGAACGAATCGCTATAGTATAGTGGTGAATTACATTATAGGATTTGGGTTAAAGCCATGCCTACTGCAGCGATGTTATGTAGATGTAATATATACAAAAAAAACTTCCGTAGAAACTGACTCCCAGGTTTGATTGTCAGTTTTCTACGGAAGTTGTCCGTTTATTACAGTCTGTCTGTATTAGAGCAGAGCGTCGAACTTCTTTCTGAGGTCGCCTTCTGTGATGGCACCTACGTGCTTGTCAACGAGCTCACCACCCTTGAAGAAGAGGATTGTGGGGATGTTGCGGACGCGATACTCGATGGTTACGTCGTCGTTAGCCTCTACGTCGCACTTGCCTACAACGATCTTGCCGTCGTACTCCTCAGCGAGCTTTGATACGATAGGAGCGATCATGCGGCAGGGACCGCACCATGTTGCCCAAAGGTCAACTACCAATGGCAGTTCGCCACTCTTGTACTGCTCGAGATTCTCTGTTGTAATCTGTACTTCCATTTTCTTGTAATTTTTAGTTTTGTTATGTTATTATAGACTCGATTATTACCAATATATATTATTTATCATCAAATATTATGCCAAGCGTCGGCGCGTCAGTTAATGGCATACCTGACAGTCTCGTGTTCCTCCGTCTCGTTGTTGAGGTCGTCAAGGAAGTTGAGAAGCTTCTTGCTCGGGTCTATGGTGGTGTTATGGCTCAGCAGCGTGAGGTCTGTGTTGTGCTCAGAGTCGTGGATGTTGAAGTAGAGCGGCACGTTGCCGGGATTGCTCTTGAGCAGCACCTCCAGGTCGTTCATGCGCGAGTTGTGGAGCAGGGTGGAGTCGATGTAGATGGTGAACCTCTCTATGCGCTTGTCTTTCACGTCGTTCATGAATTCCACGCTCTTGATGACCAGCTCCAGGCTGTTGGGCGCGTTGGCGAATCGCTGTCGCATGGTGGCTGTGATGTATACGATGTATTCCTCCTTCAGCATGTGCTGCCACTTTGTCCATTCGTCTCCGAAGAGCGCCAGCTCGCCCTGACCGTTGAAGTCTTCGATGGTAACGATGCCGAACGGCTTGTTGTTCTTTGTGAATCGTGATGTCACGGACGATACGATGCCTCCGAAGGTCAGCTCCGCCGTCTTTGCCAGTTCCTGCTTGTCCATGTCGCGTGTGAGCTGGTCGCAGCGCAGGTTGCACATCGAATTGAGCACCACGCTGTATTCGTCCAGCGGATGTGCAGAGAGATAGATGCCCACGAGGTCGCGTTCCTTCTTCAGCAACTCTATGGTGCTCCACTGTTCAGCCTCAGGCGGCTTCGGTGTGGCTATCTCCACTCCTCCCATATCGCCGAAGAGCGAGTTCTGCATCTGGTTTTGCTCCTGCTGATAGGTTTGTCCGTAGCGTAGCAGAATCTCGATGAACGTGCCTTTCGGAGTCTCGCCGAAGTAGCTCTCGCGTCGTATTCCGAAGTTGTCAAGTCCTCCGCTCAGAGCGAGCGACTCGAGCGCCTTGCGGTTTACGGCAGAGAGATTCACGCGCTGCACGAAGTCGTAGATGTCCTTGTAAGGTCCGTTCTTCTCGCGTTCCTCGATGATGTTGATGGCAGCGGCGTCGCCCATGCCCTTTATGGCAGAAAGTCCGAAGCGTATCTCGCCCTTCTTGTTGGCTGAGAACTTGCGCTGACTCTCGTTGACGTCGGGTCCGAGGCAGGGTATGCCCATCGCCTGACATTCTGACATGAGCTTCGTGATCTTGGTGATGTCGCTGATGCATCGGCTCATGTTGCCTGCCATAAACTCGGCAGGATAGTGCGCCTTGAGGTAAGCCGTCTGGTATGCCACCCACGAATAGCACGTGGCGTGCGACTTGTTGAAGGCGTATGACGCGAATTTCTCCCAGTCTGCCCATATCTTCTCCAGCACCTTCGGGTCGTGTCCGTTCTTCTTTCCGCCCTCGATAAACTTAGGTTTCATGGCGTCTACGATGGCTTTCTTCTTCTTACCCATCGCCTTACGCAGGGCGTCTGACTCGCCTCTGGTGAAGTTGGCAAGCTGTCGGGAGAGGAGCATCACCTGCTCCTGATATACTGTGATGCCGTACGTGTCCTTCAGATACTTCTCCATGCAGGGGATGTCATACTTTATCTCCTCCTTGCCGTTCTTTCGTGCGATGAAGGAGGGGATGTAGTCCATAGGTCCCGGACGGTAGAGGGCGTTCATGGCGATGAGGTCCTCGAAGACGGTAGGCTTCAGCTCGCGCAGGTATTTCTGCATACCGGCAGACTCGAACTGGAACGTACCGATGGTCCGTCCTTCCTGATAGAGCTTGTATGTCAGCTCGTCGTCGATGGGAATCGTGTCGAGATTGAGCGTAAATCCGTGTGTGAGGCGTATGTTCTCCACCGTCTCCTTCATGATGGAGAGCGTGGAAAGTCCGAGGAAGTCCATCTTGATGAGGCCCGTCTCCTCGATGACGTGTCCGTCATACTGCGTGGCGAGGAGCTTGTGTCCGGGGTCCGACTTGTCCTCAGCCGTCGACACCGGCACCCAGTCGCTGATGGCGTCGCGGCAGATGATGGTGCCGCAGGCGTGGATGCCCGTTCCGCGGACGGTGCCCTCCAGCATCTTGGCGTACTTTATGGTGTTGGCAAGTCGCGGGTCGGCGCTTGCCTCCGCCTCCTGCAGCTCCGGCACTTCGCTGATGGCGTTGGGCAGATTCATCTTCTTGCCGTCCTTCAGCTTGTCAGGTATGGCCTTGCACAGGCGGTTAGATACGTCGAGAGGCAGCTTCTCCACACGTGCCACGTCCTTGATGGAGTTCTTCGTGGCCATCGTGCCGTAGGTGATGATGTGCGCCACCTTGTCGTGTCCGTACTTGTCCTCCACCCATTCGAGCACCTTTCCGCGTCCGTCGTCGTCGAAGTCGGTGTCGATATCAGGGAGTGAGATACGGTCAGGATTGAGGAATCGCTCGAACAGAAGGTCGTATTTTATAGGGTCAATCTTGGTGATGCCGAGGCAGTAAGCCACAACGGATCCGGCTGCCGAACCACGTCCCGGACCTACCATTACGCCCAGTTCGTCCTGAGCGGAATTGATGAAGTCCTGCACGATGAGGAAGTATCCCGGGAAACCCATGGTCTTCATGATGTGCAGCTCAAACTTGACGCGCTCCGACACCTCTTCGGGCAGCGGGTCGCCGTAGAGTCGCTTGGCTCCGTCGTAGGCAAGCTTTGCCAGATAGTCAGCCTCGAACTTAATTCGGTAAAGCTTGTCGATGCCTCCGAGCTTCTTAATCTTGCTCTCGGCTTCCTCCTGTGACATTATGTCATTGCCGTTTTCGTCCGTGGTGAACTCGCGGAAAAGCTCCTCCGGCGTGATGCGCTTGCGCGTGTCTTCCTCCGTACCGAACTCTTTGGGGATGGGGAAGAAGGGCATGATGGGGGAGTGGTCGATGGAGTAGAACTCCACCTTGTCAAGAATCTCAAGCGTGTTGGAGAGAGCTTCGGGCACGTCGGCGAACACTTCGTTCATCTCCTCGCGCGTCTTAAACCATTCCTGCTTCGTATAGAGCATGCGATTGGGGTCGTCGAGGTCCTTTCCGGTGGCAAGGCAGAGCAGGTGGTCGTGGGCTTCGGCGTTGTCCTGATTGACAAAGTGGCAGTCGTTGGTGCAGACCAGCTTGATGCCGTATTCCTTAGCCAGCTCCATCAATACCTTGTTGGCTTGCTGCTGCAGCGGGAAGGTCTCGCGGTTGGCACGCTGATGCGGGTCGCGCACCTCGTGGCGCTGAAGCTCCAGATAATAGTCGTCGCCGAACAGATTCTTATACCATTCAATGGCTTCCCTTGCTCCGGCTATGTCGTTCTTCAGAATCTTCGCCGGCACCTCGCCGGCTATACATGCCGAGCAGACTATAAGGTCCTCATGATACTTCTCCAGGTCCTCGCGGTCAGTACGCGGACGCATGTAATAGCCGTCCACCCATGCGCGAGACACCAGCTTGATGAGGTTCTTGTATCCGTTGTAGTTCTTGGCGAGGACGATGAGGTGATAGCCGCCCATGTCGCCTTTCTCCTTCACACGGTCCGACTTCTTGCGGTGTGCCACGTACATCTCGCATCCGAAGATAGGCTTGAACGGCTCCTTGCCCTCCTTCTTCAGCTTGCCGTTCACCTTGTTGCAGTAATTGAACAGCTCTTTCACGCCGAACATATTGCCATGATCGGTTATCGCCATACCGCGCATGCCGTTGGCAATGGCCTTGTCGACGAGCTTCTCAACGGGCGACTGGCCGTCGAGGAGAGAGTAGTACGTGTGGACGTGCAGATGTATGAAGTCTTCCATGTGTGGTGTGTGATTTTGTATAAATTGGAAATCAAAGTTAGCCCTTATTGCTGAGACAACCAAAAGAATAGTAGAAAAATTTGTCATTTCCGTAAAAAAAACTTACCTTTGCAAAGATAAAAAGGGCGCTTCTTGCTCATATGTTTTTCCGTATGCGCCGCATCCTTAACTATCGAAACCTCTATTTATTCACTCTATTATAAATTTAGCATCCTTATACATTCCCCGCTACTATGATAAAAAATATAAAGATAAAGAAACTTAAGAAGATACGACTTCATCGTGAAGGAACGGACACGCTCATTTATGGCTTCATTTTCATTGCCGCTGTGGCGCTGTTGCTGTGGCGTTTTGTGGACGTGAAGGCTCCTTTCTGGTGCTTCCTCGCCATAATGGGCACGGTGTATGGCATAGTGATAAACTTCTTCCGTTGCCCCATCCGTTACTTCCCGGAGGAGAACACTGAGAAAATAGTTGTGGCTCCGGCTGACGGACGCGTGGTGGTTATTGAGGAAGTGGAGGAGAATACGTACTTCCACGACCGCCGTATTATGGTGAGCATCTTTATGAGCCTCTTCAACGTACACGCCAACTGGTTCCCCGTAGACGGAAAGGTGACGAAGGTGGAACATCACAACGGCAACTTCCATAAGGCTTGGCTCCCGAAGGCAAGTGAGGAAAACGAACACGCAGACGTGGTGATCACCACTCCCGAAGGAACGGACATCCTCTGCCGACAGATAGCCGGCGCCGTGGCTCGACGCATCGTCACCTACGCAAAGGAGGGAGAGGAATGCTACATCGACGAGCACCTTGGATTCATCAAGTTCGGCTCACGTGTGGACGTGTTCCTGCCGCTCGGAACGGAGATTTGCGTAAAGATGGGCCAGACCACAACAGGCGACCAGACAATTATCGCAAAGCTTAGCTGACAACAGACTGACTTTTAATAAATTCAATACAACAAACTTCGAATTATGGCAAACATAATCACACGCATTATCCCCAACACCCTAACTTGTGGCAACCTCGTATCGGGCTGCATTGCTACAGTCTTTGCCCTCTCAGGCGACGCTCGGATGGCATTGTTGTGGATTATCGCAGGAGCCGTGTTTGACTTCTTCGACGGTATGAGCGCACGCCTTCTGAATGTCAGTTCGCCTATAGGCAAGGAGCTTGACTCGCTTGCCGATGACGTGACCTTCGGTGTGGCTCCGGCATCCATCATCTTCCGTGAGCTTCAGACGCTGGAATGTCCTGACTTTCTTGCGCCCGTGGCAGAATACTTGCCCTATTTCGCTTTCGTTATGGCGGCTTTCTCTGCCTTGCGTCTTGCCAAGTTTAATCTTGACACACGCCAGACCACATCGTTCATCGGTCTGCCGACGCCAGCCAACGCCCTGTTCTGGGGCTCGTTGCTGGTATCGCGTGCCGACTGGTTCGAGTCGTCTCCGCTTATGGTGCCCGTGCTTCTGGTGATGATTTGCTTCAGCAGCTGGCTCTTGGTGGCTGAGATTCCGATGTTCGCCTTGAAGTTCAAGCATTGGGGATGGAAAGAAAACGAGTTGCGTTACACGTTTATCGTCTTCTCCGCTGTTATGATTTATTTCTTCGGTATTATCCAAAGCTTCTGGATGATAGTGGCGTGGTACTTCATCGTTTCGTTGTGTTCGAACATGATGACAAAGAAAGCGCAAGCCTAACGTTTATTGCTCATGTGCTTTAACGTTATGGCATGGTATTTGATTTAAGATATTCGGAAGTATTAATCAAATCATTTGTATAATCAAAAACGAATATTATGTCGGTATTTGCACTACTAATAAAATATCTGTTCATCGTCTTCATCCTCGTTGCTTTCTTCGTAATAGGAGTGGTGGCGTATTTCCTCCATCGTGTGCGTAATGCTGCACGACGCTTCGCCAACGGCGGAATGGGAGGCGGACGTTCTTCTGCCGCCAATAACGGTACGTACGGCTCGGCTTCTTCGTCGTCCTCATCTACGTCTTCTTCTGCAAACAATAATGGCAGCAACGGTAATGCAGCAGGAAGCAGCAGACCGGTATCGGGCGATATCTACGATTCGCGTTCGCCTCGTGAGGCTAACCGCAAGATATTCGCAAAGGACGAAGGCGAATACGTCGACTTTGTGGAAGAATAAAGAATATATCAGAAATACATTTATATAAAACAAAAACGCCCTGCAAAGGTAAATCATAACCTTTGCAGGGCGTTTTCTATTTAGGAGTTGTGAGTTTCTCTACTCCAACACAACCTTTCTTGCTAACAGACAGGCTCCGGTTATGCCGCCACGCTCGCGTAGCTTGGATAGGCAGAGGCGTGTGTCCTTGTTGACAAGGTTGAGCGAATACTTTCTTACTGAAGTCAGAACGGACTGGAGGAGGAAGTCGCCTGTGCGTGCCATCACGCCACCGATTACCACGAGTTCGGGGTTGAAGATGTTGATGAGGTTGGCGACGGTCTCGCCGAGGTTGCGTCCTATCTTCTCTATGACGTCTATGCAGAGCGGATCTTCATCGTTGATGGCGTCAATGATGTTGTCGAGCGTGAATATGTCGCCTTCCTTCTTTGTGAGAATTGACGATTCGCCAGCCTCGATGCGCTGCTTGACGATGCGCTGAAGAGCGCTGCCCGATGCTTCCGTCTCCAGACAGCCCTTCTTGCCGCAATGGCAAAGGATGTCGTTGTTGAATACGTGCATGTGTCCTATCTCGCCGGCAAATCCCGAACGACCTCTGTAGAGTTCGCCGTCGATGATGATGCCCAGTCCGAGCCCCCAACTGTCGTTGATGAAGAGCACGTCCTTCTCTCCGCTCACCATTCCCTTCATATACTCTCCGTAAGCGAAGGCACGGGTGTCGTTCTCAATGCTTACGTTGATGTTTATCTTTTCCGAGAGAGTGTTGGTGAGAGGACTTTCGAGGAAGTTGTATAATGTGTGTGAATAGCCGCTCTCTGAATTGACGCGTCCGGAGATGCAGAATGTGACGTTAAGAATCTTGTCGTGCTTCACTTCCGTCTTTTCGATGAAGTTCTTCACGAGCGTGCACAGTTCGTCAATGGACTCCATCGTGTTGTTGATCAGACAAGGCACGTTGTCGTCCAGTTCTATAAGGTCGCCTCGGAAGTTCATAAGTCCGAGGTTAACGAAATTCTCCTTTATCTCCACGCCGACGAAGAATCCCGAGTCGGGGTTGAGTCCGTAGAGTATAGGTCTGCGTCCTTCTCCTGTTTCCTGCTTTCCGTATTCGTTTACGTAGCCCATGTTCTGCAGCTCGCCCACAGCTTTGGTGATGGTCGGGATGCTGAGGTTTATTTCTTTCGCAAGTTCTTGGATGGTGGAATTACCGTTGGTTACGAAATATTTCAGGATTTTCTTTTTAAAGCAAACATTCTTCTTGTCGCCGTCAAGGTTAAAAGTGTTGAGCATAAGGTTTATTCTCCTATTATATATAAAGGTATTACCGGGGTTAGTTTGTTTTATGCAAAGTTACTGAAAATTGCTTTAAGCTACAAGTTTTAGCGTAAAAATATAGCGGCAAGGTATAGACTCACGTCTACCTTGCCGCTTCGATTGAAATAACAACACTAATATATAAAAGGTATGAAATGTGCTTTATTATAATAGCTGTTGCTTAAGATCTTTGGTTAGATCTTGCTGATGATGCCGAGCTTGGATGCCTCAAGGAACTTCACGATGCTGTTGATTTCTTTTCCTGGAGGAACCTGCTCCTTAATCTGGTTGATGGCATCAAAGACGCTTGTCTGTCCGTGGAACACCAGACGGTATGCGTTGGCGATGTGGCTGATGACCTTCTCGGTTGTTCCAGACGACTGGAGGAGAGTCTCGTTAACGCCAGCGTAGCGAACAGGGTTGTCGGTTGCGACGATAAACGGGGGCACGTCCTTCGAGATACGTACACCGCTGGTCACCATTGAAGCGCCGCCGATGCGGACGTTTGAGTTGATGATGACACCAGACGAGAAGATTGCAGCGCTGTGAATCTCGCAGTCGCCAGCCACCTTCGTACCGTAACCGAACGTAACGTAATCGTCAATCTTTGTGTCGTGCGATATATGAACGCCCTCCATGAAGAAGTTGCGGTTGCCGATGCGTGTCTCACCGTCCTTGAATGTGGCGCGGTTTACCACCACATTCTCACGGAAGATGTTCTCGTCGCCGATGACGAGGCGTGTCTCGTCGCCCTTGTAGTTGAAGTCCTGCGGCTCCGCACCGAGCACGGTGTTCTGATACACCTTGTTGCCACGACCCATAACGGTGCCCTTCATGATGCTCACGTAGGGGAAGATGATGCAGTCATCACCGATAATCACGTCGTCCTCTATGTATGCGAACGGGTAGATTGTGACATTCTTGCCAATCTTTGCGCCCGGGGCTATGTATGCTTTATCACTAATCATAATTAATCTATTTACAAGTTACGAGTTATAAAAACTCCTAATTCCTAAAATCTTCCTCCTCCCAAAGCATAGTAGAGGTTTACGACGGCTTGCATCTTGTAGAAGTCGTCTGCCACCTTAGAGAGTTCTGCGTTGAGGAGGCTCTGCTGAGCGGTGATAATCTCGAGGTATGTGGCTGAGCCGTCGTTGAACAACATCTTGTTGTACTCTACGTTCTTCTTCAGACTCTCCACCTGCTTGGCCTCCAGCTCGCTCTTCTCCTTGGAAGAGTTGTAGAGCACGAGGGCGTTGCTTACCTCAGATCCTGCTGAGAGCACGGCGTTCTGCCATGTATTGAAAGCCTGCTCCTGCTTTGCCTTAGCCACCTTCAGACCAGCAACGAGCTGTCCGTGAGCGAAGATAGGCTGCACGAGTGAGCCAACAGCAGAGAGAAGCCACTTGCCAGGATTGGTGATGCCCATGCCACCGGAGTTGGTGAAGGCGCCTGTTCCTGAGATTGTGATGCTCGGATAGAAACGTGAGCGTGCTGTGTTTACGTCGTAGAAGCACTGTGCGAGCGACATTTCAGCGTAGTGAACGTCGGGACGGTTGGCGAGAAGCTGGATGCCTACGCCAGTCGAGAACTCAGCTGGGAGCGACTGTCCCTCGAAGGTTCCGCGCTGGATGGTCTGTGCCTGCTGACCGAGAAGCAGCGAGAGCGAATTCTCTGTCTCGCGAATCTGACGCTTGAGGTCGGCTGCCTGAGCCTTCACGGAGTACATATTAGCCTCTGCGCTCTGTACGCTGGTCTCTTTCACACGACCCAGTTCCTTCTGAATCTTCATGATGTTCAATGTCTCTTCGGTCAGCTTGGTCATGTCCGTTACCACCTGCAGCTGCTTGTCAAGCATGAGCAGAGTGTAATACATGTTGGCGATGTTCGAGATGATCTTGGTCTGCACCACCAGCTGATAGTCCTTCGTAGCGAGCAGAGACATCTGAGCCGAACGCTTCACGTTGAGCAGATTGCCGAAGAGGTCGATGCTCCACGATGCTGTGATGGGCAGCTGATAGGTCTTTGTGGCCTTGTTGCCGTCCCATGAAGCGATGGTTCCCTGCGGTGTGAAGGTGAAGCCGGGCACGAATGCCAGCTTAGCCACCATGAGCTGGTCCTCCACCATCTTGACGTTGAGTGCGGCATTCAGCATGTTGGTGTTGTTGGCGATGCCCTTCTCGATGAGCGACTGCAGCTGCGGGTCGGTGAACACCTGGCGCCAAGGCAGATTGCCGAAGCTTGCGGTGTCGGTGACGGCGAGCGTGTCAGTGTTGCTCACAACGTCGCGTACGAGTCCTTTGGTGTCCACCTCAGGACGCTCGTACTTGTTGTATATTCCGCAGCTGGTCATCAGAAGCGATGCCGATGCGAAAAGTATTATCTTGTTCAATTTCATTGTTTCGTCTTTTAATTTCTTAAGAGCTTACTTCGTATTCTTGTCAATCTGCTCGTTCAGTGCTCCAGCCACATACGGGTTGGTGTACTGGCGTACCTCGCTGTCCACGTCGGCATGGTCGTTCTCGAACTCGATAGGCTTGATCTTCTCCTGCAGAGTCTGGAAGATATAGAACAGGGCAGGCACAATCATAATCTGGCAGAGCATACCGATGAGCATACCGCCTACGGCTGCTGCACCAAGAGTCATGTTACCGTTGTAGCCTACGCCCCAAGGCATGAGCAATGGGAGAAGACCGATAATCATAGCCAGTGAGGTCATAAGGATAGGACGCAGACGGGCAGAAGCACCGAGCACTGCCGACCATGAGATGGCCATACCTGTCTGACGACGTTCGAGGGCGAACTGTACGATAAGGATGGCGTTCTTGGCAAGAAGACCCATAAGCATGATGAGCGCAATCTGCATGTAGATGTCGTTGTTCTTACCGAACATGTTGGTGAAGATAAACGCACCTGCAAGACCGAACGGAATGGAGAGGATTACTGACAGCGGCAGGATGTACGACTCGTACTGTGCCGACAGAATCAGGTAAACGAAGGTCAGACAGAGCACGAAGACGATGGCTGTAGAGTTGCTCGACTCCTGCTCGGTACGTGTCAGACCAGAGAACTCGTATGTGTATCCTGCGGGCAGAGATGTCTTTGCCACCTCGTCCATGGCCTTGATGGCATCACCCGTTGAGTAGCCCTCAGCAGCCGAAGCGTTCACGTTGATGGATGTGAAGAGGTTGAAACGGTCAATCTCCTGCGGACCGTATACGCGGCTCAGGTTTACGTACTCGTTGATAGGAGCCATCTCGCCTGCGCTTGTACGGACGTAGATGTTGTCCAGACTCTTCAGGTCGGCACGATTCTCAGGTGCTGACTGGATGTACACACGATAGAGCTTACCGTATGCGTTGAAGTTAGAAGCATACATACCTCCGTAATAGCCCTGCATGGTGGTGAGGACAGTAGAGGGGTCGATGCCGCTCTGCTTACACTTCGATACGTCCACATCAATCTTATACTGCGGATACTTGGTGTTGTATGAGGTCATGGCGTTCGAAATCTCCGGACGCTTGTTGAGCTCTGCGATGAAGTTCTGTGTTATATCAAAGAACTTGTTGACGTCGCCACCGGTGCGGTCCTGCATAGAGAAGGTCATACCGTTGGTGGCAGAGAAGCCCTGCACCATAGGCGGCTGGAAGGCAAGAATCTGCGCACCCTTGATGGCTGCGGTCTGCTTGTATATCATACCGAGCACCATGCCCGAACCGAGGTTGTGCACGCCGATATACTTCAGCGGGCCTTCCTCTTTCTGACGATCCTCGAAGCTCTTAAGCTTGATGATGAACGTACCCTGGTCAGAGCCCTGACCTGCGATGAAGTTATAGCCGGTGATACGCATACGGCTGGCGATGGCGGGGTTGGTGGCAAGCATGCGGTCCACCTCGTCCATCACCTCATTGGTCTTCTTCATAGAAGTTCCCGGAGGTGTAGATACTGTACAGAATACGGTACCCGTATCCTCGTCAGGCACAAGACCGGTCTTTGTGGTGCTCATAAGCACGCCCATACCAACGATGGCGATGATTACTGTAACGATGGCGATGACGGGGCGCTCCACGATGCGACGCACACCCTTGGTATACTTCTCCTGAACCTTGCCATAAGCGGCGTTGAACGATGCGTGGAAGCGGTCAATCATGGTCATCTTGCGCTCCTTGCCCTCCTTGTCCTTCGGCTTCAGCAAGATGGCGCAGAGAGCCGGAGAAAGTGTCAAGGCGTTAAGAGCCGAGATGATAATTGAGATGGCCATGGTGATACCGAACTCACGGTAGAAGGCACCTGACGTACCACCCATGAACGACACGGGGATGAACACCGAGGCCATAACGAGGGTGATTGAGATGATGGCGCCCGAAATCTCGTTCATGGCGTCGATGGAAGCCAGCTTTGCCGACTTATATCCGAGGTCGAGCTTGGCGTGCACCGCCTCCACCACCACAATGGCATCGTCCACCACGATGGCGATGGCAAGCACGAGGGCGGCGAGTGTCAGCAAGTTGAGCGAGAAGCCGAACGCATAGAGGAAGAAGAACGTACCTACCAACGATACAGGCACGGCAATCAACGGGATAAGTGTTGAGCGCCAGTCCTGAAGGAAGATGTAAACCACGATGAACACAAGGATGAACGCCTCGCAGAGAGTCTTGATAAGGTCCTCGATAGAAGCGAAGAGGAACTCCGTTACGTCCTGCATGATGTCGAAGTGGATTCCCGGCGGCATTGTTGCCTCCTGCTCCTTGAGGAGCTTCTTGACGTTGGTGGCAATCTCAGTTGCGTTAGAGCCGGCAGTCTGTGTTACCATCATGGTAACAGAAGGCTTACCGTTGTTCTTTGACTCTACTGTATACGAGAGGGCACCCATCTCTACGCGTGCCACGTCCTTTACGCGGATGGTCTGACCGTCCTGCGTTGACTTGATAATCATGTTGCCGAACTCCTCAGGAGTCTGCAGACGACCTCTATAGCGGAATGTATACTGATACTGGTTGTCCGACTGTTCGCCCACAGAACCCGGGGCTGCCTCGATGTTCTGCTGTGCAAGAACGCCAGTGAGGTCAGAAGGAATCAAACCGTAGCTCTTCATCTTCACGGGGTCAATCCAGAGACGCATGGTGTAGTCCTTCTGCGAGAAGCACTGACACTCACCCACACCGTTCACACGCTTGATGGCAGGAACGACGTTGATGTTGGCGTAGTTGGTGAGGAACTTGTCGTCGTAGCGGTCGTCGTCGGCTGTAAGACCGAAGAGGATAACCGTTGACGACTGACGCTTCATCACTGTCACACCAGCCTTTGTTACCTCAGCCGGCAGCAAGGCAGAAGCCTGCGACACACGGTTCTGAACGTTCACCTGACACATGTCAGGATCCATACCCTGCTTGAAGAATACGGTGATGGAAGCCGAACCGTCGTTGGTGGCTGATGAGGTCATGTAGGTCATGCCCTCAACACCGTTGATCTGCTCCTCCAACGGTGCAAGCACCGAGTTGAGCACGGTCTGTGAGTTGGCACCTGAGTAGGCGGCACGCACCATTACGGTAGGAGGTGCCATGTTAGGATACTGCTCGATAGGCAGCGACACCAGACCGAGTACACCCAATATGACCACGAGGATGGAGATCACCGTGGAGAGTACCGGGCGTGTGATAAATCTATCTAATTTCATCTGTTTTCGTTTTATTACTACTTATCAATTCGTAACTACTGCATTCTTTTACTTACCGAATGCCTTCTTCAGCTTCTTGATGTCGCCCTGAGCTTCACCCAGCTGCTCTGTCTTCTTCAGCTTCTCAGCATACTGAGCCTCTGTGACGGGCTTGATTTCCATGCCGTCCTGCAGAGATGTCACGCCGTTGACAACGAAGCGGTCGCCCACCTTCAGACCAGAAGTGATGATATAGTTCTTGCCGTCGTTCTGGGTGTTGAGGGTAACAGGAGTATACTTCACCTTGTTGTCCTTGCCTACGACGTAAACGAAGTGCTTGTCCTGAACCTCCACAACAGCGTCCTGCGGCACGATAACAGCATTGGAAGCAGTGTGAGGCACGACGATAGAGCCTGAAGCACCGGTCTTGAGCACGCGGTCAGGGTTGGGGAAGTCGGCACGCATTGACACTGTACCGGTGGTCGGGTCGATAACGCCGCTTACAGTAGCCACCTTACCCGGGTGCTCGTAGATGGTGCCGTCAGCCAGCTGCAGCTTCACTGCCGGATAGCTGGCGATTGCAGCGTGTACGCCACCTGCTGTCTTGCTCATGTCGAGGAGGTCCTTCTCAGTCATTGAGAAGTACACCTGCATGGTAGAGTTGTTTGAAACGGTGGTGAGAGCCTGCTGTGAAGACGCGCTGACGAGAGCACCTACACGATAAGGCAGGTCGCCGATGACGCCGTTGGCAGGGCTTGTCACGAAGCAGAAGTTAAGGTTCTGCTTGGCAGAAATGTAAGCGGCCTCAGCCTGTGCCAGCTGTGCGGCAGCGCTTTCCATGGCGTTCTTTGATGACTGCAGCTCGTACGAACCGATAACATTGTTCTTGAAGAGCTTCTCAGAGTTTTTGTATGTAAGACGTGCAGTGTTGAGCTGAGCCTTTGCGGCGTTCACCGATGCCTTCGCCTGACGCACGGCGGCAGCGTAAGTGACGTTGTCGATGACGAAGAGGAGCTGACCAGCCTTTACCTGCTGACCTTCCTTAACGCAAAGCTTTGTGATGAAACCTGAAACTTTCGGACGAATCTCAACGTCCTGCACACCCTTGATGGTAGCGGGATAAGTGGTCTGGAGAGCAGCGTCCTGGCCCTGAACCGTACGTACGGCGTACTCGTTGTCGCCGAAGTTAGGCTTTCCGCCACTCTTTCCGCCTCCACAAGAGGCGAGTACTGCAGCAAAGGCTGCAACCAATAAAATCTTTGTTTTCTTCATACCTATTTTTTATTCTTTATTCTTTATTAATTATGTCTGTTGGTATATATATATGTATATATTCTATAAATGTAGAACTCAATGATTCATTTGGAAAACTAAAATCACCATTTAAGTTTTCGGCTGCAAAGTTACTCAGATTAATACTATTATGATAATATTTTCCCTAACATTTAACAACTTTTATTCCTCGTTGTGAGTTATGGTCCATTGTCGTTTACTTATTGACTATTTATGCTTGACATCGGTCAATAATATAAAAAATTATCCGTGTAACGAAAATGTAACGCCTTGGAAATACATGTGAATAGTATTTGCGCTATCTTTGCAAACGTAAAACAATGGTGAAACGAAACATACATATATATAAAGATGAAACAGAACCAGAAAATCCTTGTTGTGGATGACGAACAGGACTTGCTCGAAATCCTTAAGTTCAATCTTGAGACCGAAGGCTATGAGGTCACCACGGCAACATCCGCTGAAGAGGCTCTTGAGACGGACATCACCTCATTTGACCTTATTCTTCTCGATGTGATGATGGGCGGAATGTCGGGATTTGCGATGGCTAAGAAGCTGAAGGACAATCCTCAGACTGCAGGTGTGCCCATCATCTTCCTCACGGCACGCGACACGGAGAACGACACCGTAACAGGATTTAATCTCGGAGCGGACGACTATATCTCGAAGCCCTTCTCCATCCGTGAGGTGATGGTCAGGGTGAGGGCTGTGCTCCGCCGTACTGCCGCTGTGGACGACTCCGCCGAACCGCAGATATTGTCATATCAGGGCATCGTCATGAACCTTGACAAGAAGACGGTTAGCATCGACGGTGAGGAAGTGGCGTTCACTAAGACGGAGTTTGAACTGCTCCATCTGCTCCTCAACGAGCGCGGTCGTGTGTTCTCACGCCAGGAACTCATAGAGCGTATATGGCCCAAGGACGTGCTCGTGCTCGACCGTACAGTGGATGTAAACATAACGCGATTGCGCAAGAAGGTTGGACGTTTCGCCAAGTGTATCGTCACAAGACTTGGCTTCGGATATTATTTTGACGAATAAAAGCTATGAAAAATTCTGTAGGAACCAAGCTATATCTGAGCGTGCTTTCCGTCTTCCTGATCTTCGCCGTCTCGTTCATTGTCTTCCAGCAGGAACGCGAAAAGCAGTATAAGATTGACACGCTCAACCTGAAGCTGCAGGACTATAACAAGCACATGGAGGAATCGGTGCGTCTCCTGAATCTCAGGACCGAAGCCCAGCTCGACCATTATGTCGACTCGCACAACTTCCCAAATCTGCGCGTTACCATCATACGCACGGACGGAAAGGTGACGTACGACAGCCGCTTGAAGGACTATTCTCACTTGTCTAACCACATCACAAGACCAGAGATTGCCAGCGCATTGAAGGACGGAACCGGATCAACCGTCGACCGTAACAGCGAGACATTGAGCGGCGACTACTTCTATTCTGCCACTTACTTTCCGCGCGACTCCTTCCTCATCCGCTCCGCCCTGCCTTACAACAACGACCTTACGAAGTCGCTTCAGGCTGACCAGCATTATATATGGTTCGCTCTTTGCGCCATTCTGTTGCTCACCGTCATTCTCTATCGCTTCACGCACCGCCTCGGACACAACATCATGAAGCTGCGCACCTTTGCCACGCGTGCTGACCATAACGAGTCGCTCGACGTGGAAGACCTCGCTGTCTTTCCGAGTGACGAGCTGGGCGAGATAGCTGAGCGCATCATCAAGATTTACAAGCGACTGCAGACCACACGCCGCGAACAGGACATCCTCAAGCGTCAGCTCACGCAGAACATCGCGCATGAGCTGAAGACGCCGGTGGCGAGCATTCAGGGATACCTCGAGACCATTCTGGAGAATCCTAACATCAACGACACGATGCGTCAGCAGTTTCTCGAGCGCAGCTATGCCCAGAGCCAGCGTCTGACGTCGCTCCTGCAGGACATATCCACGCTCAACCGCATGGACGACGCTCCCGAGATAACCACACAGGAGCATGTGGACATCGCAAATATGGTGGCGAACATCCAGAAGGAGACGGCGCTCCAGCTGCAGGAGAAGCACATGACCTTCGTAAACCGTCTGCCTGCCGACCTCGTCATCTGCGGCAACGGCAGCCTTGTCTACAGCATCTTCCGCAATCTCACGGACAACGCCATAGCATACGCCGGCATAGGTACTACCATAACGCTCACAGCACAGTTCGTCCAGACCAACATAGAGGACAACGGCAAGTGGCATTTCTGCTTCTCCGACAATGGAGTGGGGGTGGCTCCCGAACACCTGCAGCGCCTCTTCGAGCGCTTCTATCGGGTGGACAAGGGTCGCTCGCGTAAGATGGGTGGCACCGGACTGGGCCTCGCCATCGTAAAGAACGCCGTCATACTCCACGGCGGAACCATCAGCGTTCACAACAACGAAGACGGCGGACTCTGCTTCGAGTTTACGCTTAGGGCGTAGTTGCGGACGGCATCCACCGTCCGAATTAGGAATTTTGAATTAGGAGTTTTGAATTATGCGCCAAGGCGCATTATGAATTGTTCAATATTGAATTGGTGGGATAATATTAAGTGATACCGCATCTTTCCCCATCAATTCAAAATTGAATAATTCAAAATCGCAGGCGAAGCCGAGAATAATTCCTAATTCAAAATTCAAAAATCAAAAATTCGGGTATCACCCGATTATCTTTTTATCCTGCTACCAGCGTAAACAATGTGAACATCCAGTGGGCGGCTATTGCTGCCACTATGCCGCCACAGGTGTGGGCGAGGATGGCTTTCGGTGTGAGGTCGCGATAGCCGAGGGAGTCGAGCATGGCGGTGTGGGTGCTGAGGAATCCGCTCCAGCACATACCGATGGCAGTGAACACGGCGATGGCGTTGCCGTCTATCCAGCCGTGCTGTATGAAACCGGGGATGAGGCTCAATGCGGCTCCTACGGCTCCGAGAGCGGTGATGGGGAACGCCACGAGGTGCGGATCTTGGAAACCGAACAGCCAGTCGAACACGAAGCCAATCTTGTTGGCAAGCCACGGCAGAAGCTCCACGCCCTGATATGCCGATCCGTCGTATGCTCCTTCCGCTCCTGCTCCGAAGGTGAACATCATCACGAAGGTGGAGATGATGAGCACGCCGGGGATGATGGCTATGCCTACGTCCACACCGCTACGTCCGCCGTCAAGCATTGCGTTGAGCAGACGGATAAACACGGTCTTCTCTTTTTGATTGCCTTCCTCCTTTGCTTCCTCCTTTGCAAGGTCCTCGTCAGACACGGCGTTCTCCTCGGCATACTGCGGGTAAGCCTTGAGGACGAAGCGCTGCATGAGGCGTGTGGAGCATACGCAGCCGATGCACGCACCGATGAGGCCGATGCAGGGAGCGGCGTAATAGCCCTGGCTTGCCATGAAAACCATTACGAGCAAGCCCATACCGAACGCCGTACCGAAGTTGGTAAGCGATATGAATTGGTATTTCTTGAAGTAGCTGGCGAAGCGCTTGTCGTTTGCAAGCGAAATGATGGCGGGGTTGTCGGAGAGGAATGTCATCACGGCTCCGAGCGACGTAACGCCGGGAAGATTGAATATGGGTCGCATCAGAGGGCGCAGAGTGCGCTCAAGAAGCGTCACGACGCCGAACTCAACGAACACTCTGCCTATGGCACCCGTGATGACGCATATACTCATAAGATAAAAGACGGTGTTGAGCAGCAGGTCGTGTGCTGTCTTCATGATGGTGTTGAGCATGTTGGGCAGCCCCATTATGGCAGCCAGATAGCCGAAGAGCACCACTACTGATGTGATACACCAGATTCCGCTTGGGATTTTTTTCATAGGGATAGTTTTTTTGATAGTTTTTAAAGAAGGTGGAGTTTAGCTGCAACGCCGACTTTCACCATTGTCTTGTTGTCCACGTTGGTGCCGGCAGGATTGGTGTTGGTGCCGGTGGTGTGTGCTATGCTGAGGTTTACGCGGAGGTCTGGCTTTCCCTTCATGGGATAATATTCCAGTCCGCCTCCGTATGTGGTAAGCTCAGTGCCGTTGGTTACGCTCTTGTCAGCTTCCACGCCGCTCTTGTTTACGTCGTAAGCTAATTTGCCGTAGATGGCGAGTTCGGGGATGATACGATAGTCGAGTCGGGCTATTACGGAGCAGTCCTTGAAGAGATAGGTCTGGTGGCTGGCAGCGCGATTTATGAAGTCAAGCTCTAAGGAAGCGTTGTTTATGTCCAGACGGTTGCCCAGACCGATGAACGAGATGTAACGGCTGGGCGCGTATTCCATGAGGTTCACTGAATACTGCGTGCTAAGAATGCCGTGCTTGCCAGCCCAGTAAAGGCTGTATCCCATGAGGTCGTGATGCGTCGGCTCGTTGTACATACTCTCCGAAGCCTGTACGAGGAAGCGGTCGTTGCCGCTCGTTGTGGTGTATACGATGCTTGCACCGAACTTGAACGGTGCCACGTTGTTCCAGTATTCTGACGGCGTATAGATGTCTATAGGGTTGCGGTCGTACTCCCAGCTACCCACCATGATGACCTGCTTACCGGCAGAAATGGCCCAGTTCTTCGTCAGTTTATAGTCGATGTATATCCAGTCCGTGGCTTCAAAGATGTCGTTTCTCGTAATCTTGCTGTTCACTCGCTGACGCCAGTTGTAAGACAGGCGGTCGTTGATGTTGCCGTAAAGGCTGAGGAACAGATAGTCGCCCTTCATTCCTGATGCGTCGTGCTGCACTTCGCTTCCGATGCGGTTGTTCACGTAGCTTGCACGTGTCTGGAGGTTGAGGTGCACTGTTGGTTTGTCTTCGTCGGCATGCATGGGCATGATGCCAGCCATGAGACAGAGAGCTGTTGTTGCTAATGATTTCATATAAATAGGTTAGTAGTTTTGTTGCTTTGTCTTTTTATGATTCATTTTGTTTTTATTAGTTTTTTGCAAGTCCCATTTCCTTTGCCTTTTCCAAGAGCAATGCCATGAGAGGTTCGCGTTCGTTAGGCACTCGGTTGTCGAGGACGGCGTCCTTGAGATATTGCTTGAGCTGTCCCACTTCGCGGCAGGGCTGTAGCGAGAACATCTCCATTATTTCGTTGCCGTCGATGACCGGCTGGAGCAGTCGCTTGTAGTCGCGCTCCTTGAGGTCTGTAAGCTTCTCGCGCACCATGCGGAAGTTTTCGAGGAAACGCTTCTTTCTCACCTCGTTCTTCGACGTGATGTCCGCCTCGCAGAGCGTCATGAGGTCGTCAATGTCGTCGCCGGCGTCGTTCATGAGTCGTCTTACGGCAGAGTCGGTCACCACCTCGTCGGCTATAACGATAGGTCGCATGTGCAGGTCGACGAGCTTCTCCACGTACTTCATCTTGGCGTCCATCGGCAGCTTCATGCGGCGGAATATAGACGGAATCATCTTCGCTCCGATGTAGTTGTGGTTGTGGAATGTCCAGCCGAGTGCCGGCTCCCACCTTTTCGACTTTGTCTTGCCCACGTCATGGAACAGCGCTGCCCATCTGAGCCAGAGGTTGTCGCTGTGCTTGGCTACGTTGTCCACCACCTCGAGCGTATGATAGAAGTTGTTCTTGTGCGCACGTCCGTTTCGTGTCTCCACGATGTCGAGCGCCGCCAGTTCGGGGATGATGAGCTGTAGGAGTCCGCAGCGCTGCAGTTCGGCAAGTCCTCGTGAGGGTTGTGCCGTCTTCATTATCTTGTTAAGCTCGTCGGCAATGCGCTCACCGCTTACAATCTTGATGCGTTCCGCATTTCGTGAGAGAGCCTCGAAGGTCTCGTCCTCGATGAAGAAGCGCAGCTGTGCCGAGAATCTCACGCAGCGCATCATGCGCAGCGGGTCGTCAGAGAAGGTGATGTCGGGGTCGAGTGGTGTGCGGATGATGCCGTCCTCCAGATCGTAGATGCCGTCGAAGGGGTCGACAAGTTCGCCGAAACGGTCTTTGTTGAGGCATATCGCCATTGCGTTGATGGTGAAGTCGCGACGGTTCTGGTCGTCTTCCAGTGTGCCGTCCTCCACGATTGGCTTGCGCGAAAGACGGTTATAGCTTTCCTTTCTCGCACCGACGAACTCCACCTCCGTGTCGTAAAACTTCACTTGTGCCGTACCGAAGTTGCGGTAAACGGCAAGGTGAGCACGTGGGCGGCCCGTCTTAGGATTGGTGCCGAGCAGCTGTTGCAGCTTCTTCGCCACCTCTATTCCGCTTCCCACCACCACGACGTCAATGTCGTTAGTGGGACGTTCGAGGAATATGTCGCGAACGTATCCGCCTACGAGGTAGCATTCCACGCCCATCCCGTCAGCCGCTTCGCCTATTTTATGGAATATGTCTTTGTCGAGTATTTCTGCCAGTTCGGCATCACTATATAGCTTCATATAAAATCTTAAATTTGGTGCAAAGTTACAAAAAATAGCCATTTTGCACAAGAAACTATATATTAAGTTGAGAGTTGCTTAAGTTGTGAGTTGCTTAAGTTGAGAGTTGAAAGTTGAGAGTTATGATTACCTATTTAAATACACAATCAATAAAACATATCATAACTTTCAACTCTCAACTCTAAACTTTCAACTCTCAATTCAAACTATCTTACAATAATCTTCTTGGCGTTTCCGCCGGTCTTTACGATGTATGCACCTCTTTCGTTCAGCTTCGGTGCATTGCCTACGGTGCCCTTCGAAACCACCGCACCCTTCATGTCATAGACGATGACAGGTGTGTCAGAGCTGAGGTTTTCCGTTTCGGCAGAGAGAGTGTTGATGCCGGTAGGATGGTCTTCCGGTCTGAGATACTGTATGCGCGACTCAGGACTGACACCCTCATAGCTGTACGAAGAGACTGTGTAAGCATAGTCCTCACCCTCGTCAAGGTCCGTTGTGGAGATGTAGAGGTGGTAGCATTCGAGGTCGTCCTTCACGAACTCGTGGTGATAAAGCGCCTTCGCTGTCTCGCCCTTCTTCAGCACCTGCCAAATCTGGAGATCGTCAATGTAATAGTACATGGCGGTCTGGTTGCCCATTTCGTAGCCGGAGAAGAGGATGTCGCTGTTCTCAACGCCGCCTTTAAGCGTGAACTCTATATCCTGCCATTCCCCAGTAACGTCTATATCCTTGAGGTCAAGTACTTCATTTGGCATCGTGTCGGTGTTGCGAAGCATCACTCTCATCTTCTTTGTCTGACCGTCACCCTTTATTCTGAACTTGAAATGCACCTCGCCGTCGCCGTTTCGCAGGTCGGAGATGTTCATGAAGAGGGCTGCGTTGGCTTTCGTAAAGTTGAATGCTCCGTTAAGGCAAAGCTCGCCGTCGACACCCGCCTGATTGAGCGTCTGCCATCCGCAACGCTTCGGGTCGCCCAATGGCTGCTGCACGAAGCTGTTGTCCGGTGTGACGTTGTTGACGGGATTCTCCTCCGTTCCCTCCGACTTGAGGTAGCTGAAGTCTGTATTGAGCAGATAGAACTTCGACTCTTCCGGATTGTCCCTACCTGTCTTTACTACGTAAGCACGGACATAATAGCCGATGGCGTTGCCGGGATTCTCGTCCACCGGCACCCAGTTGGCATAGAATCCGTACTCGCTTATTGACGAAGGAGACTCCGATTCGGGAACCGGCAGGTCGTTGATGATGATAAACTGTGCGCTTGCTGTTGAGGCTGTCATGGCCATCATTGCACCTAAAAGTATAGACTTGAGTTTCATAAGCGTTCTCCTTTCTAAGTGAAAAAGTTATGTTGTTTAGGGTTTATCTTACGGCTATGGTTGCTGTCTTGACCGTTTCGTCGTCCATCACCGCCTTAGCCACGTACATGCCGTTGGGCAATGCGGCTGCGCTTACGGCATTGGTGTCGAAGTCGATGGCCACCAGTCTGCCGTCGATGGTGTAGAGAGCTATGTATGCCACATGGCTGGAAGTGTTGAGCACTATGCGGCGGTCAGCCGAAACATAGAAATCGGACGGCGCGTCGCCTTCGAGCAACTTGACTGATGTGGGTGTGCTGAGGTCCAGATAGACTGGCACTTTCACCGATGATGCCAGCGGATCGTTGGTCTTCATGCGTATTACGGCGTCATAAACGTCGCCTCCAAGCTTGGCTGCATTGGTGCTGACGCTGAGCTTCTGCTGTTCGCCTGCAGCCAAGGAAGCCTTGTCCTTGTCGATGCTGAGCCAGCTGACAGCCGGTGTGCGCTGTCCGGTTACGTTGGCGCGGATGAGCACGTTGCCCTCGTAGCCAAGGTCGGCAAGCGAGAACCAGTAGTTGTTGTTCTCAATGCAGATGAGGTCGCCAAAGCCTACTGCCGTCGGTCCGCCGTCAATACCCACGAGATAATCGATGTTCTTACATCCCTCAAGGGCACATCCGATGAAGAGATCCTCCTCGCCGATGGTTACCGGAGAGTCCAGCTCAATGTGATTCCATGAGTCAGCCACAGCTTCGAACTGCTGCTTCATGACGTTGGCGCCACTCATAAACTGCGTTCCTGCTCCCTTCCATACTGCCACAAACGACTTGCGTGCAGGAGTAGCCACGTAAATGTCGATGGACGAAATTTTCATGCCGGCGATGCTCTTCAGGGCGTTGCCGGGATAGTAATGAGCGTAATTTACGTAGATGTTGTCCGATCCTGTGTAGGCAGTGTAGTCGTTGGCGTATGAAAGGCTCAATGCGTTGTTGTCCTCTGCCTTCCATGCGCTCTCCGCATACTTGGCTTCTGCCTTGGCGTATCTTACGACAGGCGGTTCGGCTCCCATGGCTTTCGGCGACTTGTAAATGGGCGAAACGTCCGGAGAGAGAGGCAGACGATAGTCGATGGTGTAGTCTACGTTGAGGTCAGCGTTGCCTTCGTTGCTCACGAGCAGCTCGTGCTTCTGTGCTGCATTGTCGCTTGTCACGTCAATTTCCATGCGGTCGAGCGTCAGGGCAGGTGTGTTGTCGGGACGAACCACGTTGATGGTGTAGTCCTCGGTCTCGCCGAACGTGTAAGTCTCGCAAGGCGAAACGTCCTTGTCGCTGACAATGATGCGCATGGTCTTCTCGCCCGCTGTGGCGTAAGCGTTGTCCGGAATCTTTATGGAGAGAGTGCTGCGCGGCACGTAGCCCATGAATTCTCCTGCATCGTCAAAGACGCCGTTGCCGTTCCAGTCAACCCATACCTTGAGGAAGTCGCCCTTGTTGGCAAGTTTCTCCACGTTGAGTGTAAGTGTTTGGCCGGGCTTTATGTCGGTCTTGAGGTTGCGGTAGTCAGAGTATTGTCCCCAGTCGCTCTCGTTGTGAATGTCGCCGAGGTCCACCGACTTGATATACTTATACTGTGCCGTGTATGTGCTTCGCGACGTACACGAACCGAGATTGTTGGTGGTATTGAAGCTGATGGTGCGTTCTGCGTAATGGTCGTCGCCCGGTGTGACGTTCTCAATGGTGAAGCGATGTGTGCCCACTTCCGAGCAGTCGGGGCGTGTGCGGAACGTATACTTATATACTGTGCCGGCATAAATGGTTTCGCCGATGGTTTCCTGAGCTATTATCTTGTCGTCCTGCGTAAGGCGAAGCGTGGCGTCGCTGATGTTTGACGAACCGTAGTTGGATAGCTCCACCTGCACCTTGGCGTACTTGCCGCGCTCCGTGGTCTCTGGAGCAAGGATGCGCGTAAACTTCAGACCCTTCTTTGCAAGCGTCTGCGAGGCGTCTCCCGTCATACAGTAATTGAAGCATCCTGCATAGTCTGTGGTAACAGGCGATCCTGGCGTGTACATTCTCAGGATGCCGCTGTGCGTTACGTTGGCGTCATGTGCGAGACAGAAGGCATAGCTCTGCTTCTCGTCGGTGTCTGCAGCATATACGCAGACAAATCCGTTCTCCATTCTTACATATTCCTTCGTCTTGAGCAGGAATCCGTAGATGGGCACCACTTCCTCGCCGTGCGTCTCGTCACCTGCCGTACCCTTCGATTTCTCTCCGTATACGTCCATCTCCTCGGAGTAGACAAGGTCGCCGGGCTGTCCGTTGTTGTTGGTATAGAACTCCACACCCATCCTCAGCGGCTTGGTAGGCACGTAATTGTCAAGAGCCAGACGGCTGAGGCACGAAACGCTGTCGCACGTGTAGCTGGTGTTCATAAACACGCCGTACACCTTGATGCCGTCGATGGGATTGGCGTTGCCGTCGAAAGCCATGAAAGCCTTGGCACGGATGTAGTTGCCCTTATTGTCGATGCAAAGCGACATGTCAGAGCGTCCGAATCCCTTGTTGCCCTTAACCGAAAGGTCGAAAGGTTCGGCGTGTACCGTGTTTGCAGGACAAGGCATTGTGCCGTTTATCCATGCGCGGAGCGGTCCGGAATCAGCAGCTGCCGTTCCGATGGTTACTTGGTGTGATAGTGGGTTACCGTCTGTGGCGAATGCGCCTACCGAAACGGTAGCCATTGCGGCTAATAATAATACGCGTAAATGTTTCTTCATACGCAAAAGGTTTTTGGTTGTTATTCGTTTGCAAAGATAAGCATTCTGCTTGTTTTTGATAAACATATTGTTGTTTTTTTTTGATAAAAAGTTGTATTTTGTAATAATTGTGATGGATAGTGGGAGAATAGTTGGTAAATCACAATAGAATATAAAAACGGACCTGACAGAGTACGAAAGTGATAGCTATATAGTTATTGTTATGAAAATTTTATATAATTTTGCAAAATCATTCACAAACAACTCTTTTAAAATAATGAAAGCTAACAAACTTACAGCCATTGCCATACTTTTGGCGGCTCTCTTTTTCGCCACGCCGAAGGCAAAGGCGCAGGTAAACGCTCAGGTGCTCTACGATTTCGGCAGCGACCGTGAGTTCGTAACCCTTACGCTTGAGATGTTCAAGCAGGACAAGTGGGGTAACACGTACTTCTTTGTCGACCATGACTTCAACTACGACCAGCACGTAGAGGGTCCGAATCTCGCTCCCGGCGGATCGTACTTCGAGATTGCACGCTGCCTCAACTTCTGGCAGAACTCAGCCATCAAGAACCTTTCGCTTCAGGTGGAGTATAACGGCGGTATAACAAAGTCGTACCCCATCAACAATGCTTGGCTCGTGGGTGTGGACTATTTCATCCACAGCAAGGACTTCAAGAACACCCTTAACCTCAAGGCTCTCTACAAGAACATACAGGAGAAGGACTCTGACGTGCCTATGCAGCTGACTGCCGTGTGGGCTATGAACGACCTCTTCGGTGTGAAGGGCTTGAAGTTTGACGGTTTCGCCGACTTCTGGTGGGAGACACACGCCGTGGACTTCCGTGAGGACGGCACATGCGACACCAAGAAGACGGTATTCATCACCGAGCCGCAGCTCTGGTATAACGTGGGTCAGCATTTCGGATGCGACAACCTCAGCCTTGGTGGTGAGGTGGAGCTTTCCAACAACTTCGGTTCTACAGGTGGCTTCAAGTGTCGTCCGTGCCTCGGCGTCAAGTGGGACTTCTAATCTGCGGACATAATAATAACATCAAACCCCTTTAACACAATATTATAAGTTATGTTCTTAAAACTCTTAGGATTCGATCCTGCCAAGAACAATCTCAAGACAGAGATAATGGCAGGCATAACCACGTTCCTTACGATGGCGTATATCCTCGCCGTCAACCCTAACATCTTCTCCAACCTTGCTTCGCAGGGCATGGACACCAACGCCGTCTTCACATCCACGGCATTGGCTGCCATCGTCGGCACGCTCGTCATGGCTTTCTATGCCAAGAAGCCTTTCGGACTTGCCCCCGGCATGGGTCTGAACGCCTTCTTCGTCTTCACCGTCTGCCTTACGATGGGCTATTCGTGGCAGTTTGCGCTGACCGCCATCCTCATCGAAGGCATCCTCTTCATCCTCATGACCGTGACGAAGATACGTACGCTCATCGTGGACGCCATCCCCGCTACGCTGAAGCGAGCCATCGGAGCCGGTATCGGACTCTTCATCGCCTTCATCGGCCTTAAGAACGCCGGCATCATCATCTCTAACGACGCCACCTTTGTGAGCATCGGACATCTCACAAGCGGATCGGCTCTGCTCGGCGTTATCGGCATTATCCTCACCTCCGTACTTGTCATCAAGAACGTGCCCGGATCGTTGCTTGTCGGCATCATCGGCACAGCCCTGATAGGAGTGCCGATGGGACTGACATCGTTCAGCGGCTTTGTGGACACACCGCCTTCCATCGCCCCGATATTCTGCCAGTTCGAGTTCCACAACATCATGACCATCGACATGGTTATCGTGGTGTTCACGTTCCTCTTCATCGACATGTTCGACACGATGGGCACGCTCGTGGGCGTATGCACCAAGGCAGGCATGATGCGTAAGGACGGATCAATCCCCGGACTCAACAAGGCGTTCATGGCTGATGCCATCGCTACGGTGGCAGGTTCTTGCCTCGGCGCCAGCACCACCACTACGTACGTGGAGAGCGCTTCGGGAGTGGCACAGGGAGGACGCACCGGCGTAACGGCTCTCGTCACCGCCTGCTGCTTCGCCATAGCATTGTTCTTCGCCCCCGTCTTCCTCTCCATCCCCTCGGCTGCCACATCGCCCGTGCTCGTGATTGTAGGACTGTTCATGCTGTCTCCGATTAAGGACATCGACCTTGACGACTACGCCGAGTCAATCCCCGCATTCATCACCATCGTGATGATGCCCCTCACATACAGCATCTCCGACGGCATCCTCTGCGGCGTCATCGCCTACGTTGCCATCAACATAATCTGCGGAAACTGGAAGAAGCTGAACCTTACCCTATACATCCTCGCCTTCCTCTTCGTGATGAAGTATATATTTATATAGGTATAGGCTTAAGAGAATAAAAACATCAAAGGGTGTGCATTCTGTTTTCCTTATAGGAATAACAAGGAATGCACACCCTTTTGCTGTGCTTGATGCAAATAATTGATAATAAGTAACTTATCTATTCTATAATTCGGTAAAATGCATAAAATCGCTGCTTAAACTACGGTAAAATGCATAAAATCGCTGTTTAAACTACGGTAAAATGCATAAAATCGCTGCTTAAACTACGGTAAAATGCACAAAATCGCTGCTTAAACTACGGTAAAATGCATAAGGTTTGCACCTGTTGATCGGCGTCAGCTATATGAGCGTTGTGTGAATATTCCTTTATGCAATTGTGGCAAACCTAGGACGCCATAGCCTCCTATGTTTGCCTTGTCTGCTGTAATTCACAACTGAATAATTCAAAATCGCAGGCGAAGCCGAGAATAATTCCTAATTCAAAACTCATAATTCAAAATTCGGATGCCTTGCCGTCCGACACAATATTTGCATTTCTAACGCTCAATACTCCCAGTTGAGCGCACAACAAAATCTTTGGTGCGAAATTCTTGAGTTTTGAGCGTTTTGAGCTAATATATTTGCGCACAGTGTGTTATGCGGTTTTCGAACGAAACATTATGAAATCAGACTCGCAAAAGAGCCGTTTTTTACTGCAATAGCGCCACTTTTACACTACAATAGTGCCACTATTATCATGCAATAGTGCCACTTTTACTGTCTAATAGTGGCACTATTGGAGTGTAAAAGTGGCTCTATCGTTAAGGTCGGGTGCTGTTTGCACAGCAAAACACCGTAAAAACAGCAAATCATAACTCTAAAATCAATTTTTATTTTGTAGCATGTTTTTACTCTTTGTACGATATTTGCATGGTGGACATGAAGGACATATACTATGAATTTCTTGGGCTATAAATGATAGTTAAAAAATGGAATTTTCTTGTCGTTTGCGTGATATTGTTGTACTTTTGTCGACGTAATGAAAAGAATATTGCTTACATTCATGGTCGGAACGGCGCTTGTGGCTTGCGCTCCGACTGAAGACGAGAAGGCTCAGCCTACGCTCGATAACATAGAAAAGTTGTATGCTGAGGGCAAGTATGCTGCGACGCTCGACTCCATAACGTCGCTGCGCGAACGCTTCCCGATGGCGGTGGAGGCACGTAAGAAGGCGTTGAAGATATGGCAGGACGCTTCGCTGAAGATGGCGCAGAAGGACGTGGCTGAGACTGACATAAAGCTGCAGGAGGCCATCCGCATGACGGAAAACGAGACGGACAGACTGAAACGCGCATTGCTCGGAGCCAAGCGAGATTCGCTCAAGGCACGTTATGAGGCGATGTGCAGAGTGGTAAGAATGATACGAATGAGGCAGAAACAGCAGTAAAAATCAGCCTTTTCTTGCTCATATCGAGAGAATTTCGTATTTTTGCGCCGAATTATGGATACAACTAAAACAGAGGAACAATTCAGAGCCGTGATGCAGGAGTGTCGCACGCTCTTCGAGAAGAAACTTCATGATTATGGAGCTTCGTGGCGCATATTGCGTCCGTCGTCCCTCACAGACCAACTTTTTATCAAGGCAAAGCGCATCCGCTCACTTGAAACGACGGGCACATCGCTCGTCGGAGAGGGTATACGCCCCGAATTTATCGCACTTATTAATTATGGTATAATCGGGCTGATACAGCTCGAGCATGGCTTCGTGGACACCGTGGACATCAATCCTGCACAGGCTATGGAGATGTATGACCGCCACGCCAAGGAATGCCTTGAACTGATGCTCCGCAAGAACCACGACTATAACGAGGCGTGGCGAGACATGCGTGTGAGCAGCTATACCGACTTCATACTCACCAAGATACAGCGTGTAAAGGAGATGGAAGATCTTCAGGAAGGCACGCTCGTCTCAGAAGGCATCGACTCCAACTACATGGACATCATCAATTATGCCTGCTTCGGAGCCATAAAGACCGTGGACGGTCAGTAAACCGAAAAACGTAAGGACATGAAGAAGCTGCGTATCATAATCGTGAATATATGCCGGCTCTTGCTCGCGCTGACGTTCATACTGTCAGGATACGTGAAGGCAGTCGACCCGCTTGGCACGCAATACAAGCTGGACGACTATCTGATTGCGATGTCGCTGTCTGACTATGTGCCGGACTTTGTTACGCTTGGCGGTGCCGTCGGGCTTGCCGCCCTCGAGTTTTCGCTCGGCATCTTCCTGCTCTTCTCAGTACGACGACGCATCGTGCCGCGCCTGATACTGGCGATGATGGTGTTTATGACAGCGCTGACGGTATGGATTTACGCCGCCGACCCGGTGAAAGACTGCGGATGCTTCGGCGATGCCATAAAGCTTACCAATGGCGAGACATTGGCGAAGAACATCGTACTGCTCGTCTGTGCCATAGTTGTGGCAAGGTGGCGCAAGGACATGAAGAGGCTCATATCGAAGAGCAACCAGTGGATAGTGCTTAACTATACGGTCATCTACATCGTGCTCACAAGCCTCTATTGCCTCTATGCCCTCCCCACATTCGACTTCCGTCCCTATCGTGTGGGCACGGACATAAAGAAAGGTATGGAGATACCCGAGGGAGCAGAGCAACCTGAGTTTGTCACCACCTTCATCATGAAGAAGGACGGACAGACGAAGGAATTCACGCTTGAGAACTATCCTGACTCAACATGGGAATTCGTCGACTCGAAGACCGTGCAGACAAAGGCAGGATATGAACCGCCCATCCACGACTTCTCCATAACGCTCAACAGCACGGGAGAGGACATCACGGAGGCGATGCTCAGTCATAAGGGCTATACGTTCCTGCTTATATCGCCGCATCTCGGCTATGCCGACGACTCTAACTTCGGCAACATAGACCAGATATACGAGTATGCCACGGACTATAAGGTGCCCTTCTATTGCCTCACGGCAAGTACGGAGAAGGACATCCAGCGTTGGATAGACATGACGGGAGCCGAATATCCCTTCTGCACCACCGACGAACGTACGCTCAAGACCGTCATAAGAAGCAATCCGGGACTGCTCCTCCTCAAGGACGGAGTGATAATAGGAAAGTGGAGCCACAACCAGCTGCCCACCACCGACGAGCTGACCGCACCGCTCGGCAAGCTTGAGATAGGGCAGATGCCGAAGGACAATACAGCGTCGCGCATCCTGAAGGTGCTCATGACCTTCGTGCTGCCGCTGCTCTTGCTGACCATAGCCGACAGAATGTGGGCATGGAGCAAGTGGGTAAGAAACAAGGAAAAGTCAAACAAATTATATCAATTCTTTAAAAACAATAGGAAAATGAGAAAGAAAATTGTAGCAGGTAACTGGAAGATGAATCTTAACCTGCAGGAGGGTGTAGCACTTGCAAAGGAAATCAACGAGGCTCTCGCAGCTGAGAAGCCCAACTGTGACGTTGTAATCTGCACACCGTTCGTTCACCTCGCTTCAGTAGCTCAGGTGCTCGACGCTTCAGTAGTAGGTCTTGGTGCTGAGAACTGCGCCAATAAGGAGAAGGGTGCTTACACAGGCGAGGTTTCTGCCTCTATGGTAAAGAGCACAGGTGCACAGTATGTTATCCTCGGTCACTCAGAGCGTCGCCAGTACTACGGCGAGACAGCTGAGATCCTGAAGGAGAAGGTAGACCTCGCTCTTGCTAACGGTCTGAAGGTTATCTTCTGCTGTGGCGAGACTCTCGAGGAGCGTGAGGCTGAGAAGCAGAACGAGGTAGTGAAGGCTGAGCTCGTTGGCTCTGTATTCCACCTTGACGCTGAGGCTTGGAAGAACATCATCATCGCTTACGAGCCGATCTGGGCTATCGGTACTGGCAAGACTGCCACATCTGATCAGGCTGAGGAAATGCTCGCATACATCCGCTCTATCGTTGCTGAGAAGTACGGCAAGGAGGCTGCTGAGGAGACATCTATCCTCTACGGTGGCAGCTGCAAGGCAAGCAACGCTCCTGAGCTCTTCTCTAAGCCCAACATCGACGGTGGCTTGATCGGTGGCGCTTCTCTGAAGTGCGCTGACTTCAAGGGCATCATCGACGCTTGGAAGAAGTAATCAGCGAAGAGGGATGAACATATCATCACTTCATTGAATTTAACAAAAACAGTGGGACAGCGGACAAGGATTCCGTCGTCCCACTGATTTTCCGTTTATTAAGCACGATATGAAAACCAACATCAGACGCATCTTCTACACTCTGACATTAGCACTCTGCATCACGACTACAGCCGGAGCGCAATCGTTCACCCAGCATCTGCAGGAAAAGAAGCAGGCGAAGGGAAGCGTTACCGTGACACAGAGCAAAGAGATAGAAGACCTTGTGAATAAGGCTGACGTCAGCGCGGCGAAGCAGGAGCAGCAGCACGTGACGAAGAAACCGACAGAGCATGCCGACTCCTCAAAGACTCGTCATGAGGCACAGACACCTCATAAGAACGAAACTCTTAAGCATGAGCCTGACTCTGCCAAGCATCATGACGCCGACCCTGCCAAGCATCACGATGCCAAGGAGCATCATGAAGCACAGCCTCCTAAGGAGCATCATGAAGCACAGCCTCCTAAGGAGAAGCATGAGCAGACGCAGCCCGAAACGAAGACCGAGGAGCCTTACGTAGACACAAGCAAGAAGGTGATGAGACGCTCGTACAAGGTGAATGGTTACCGTGTGCAGGTGTTTGCCGGCGGCAATTCAAGGGCTGACAAGCAGAAAGCACAGCAGGCTGGCAATGCCGTAAAGCGTGCCATGCCGGACCAGCCAGTGTACGTGCATTTCTATTCTCCGCGATGGATTTGCCGTGTAGGTAACTACCGCTCATATCAAGAGGCCAACCGTGTGCTCACGCAGGTGAAGAAACTCGGATATAGACAGGCGTGCATCGTCAGCGGAAAAATAAACGTAGCATATTAAACCCTACGGGAATTAGAAATTAGGAGTTTTGAATTAGGAATTGTCGCTTCGCGATTTTGAATTATTCATTTTTGAATTTTCATTATGCAAATTCATAATTCAAAACTCATAAATTCAAAATCGTAGGCGTAGCCGAGAATAATTCAAAATTCATAATTAAAAACTCAAAACTCAAAATATGGATAATCCGGAATACAGAGAAGGTCTGGACGACCTTGCATCACACTATAAAAGCATTCTCACGCTGCTTGGAGAAGACGTGGACCGCGAAGGACTTGTGAAGACACCGATGCGCGTGGCAAAGGCCATGCAGGTGCTCACACGCGGATATACGCAGGACCCCAAAAAGGTGTTGACGGACGCACTCTTCAAGGAAGACTACAATCAGATGGTGGTGGTGAAGGACATCGACCTCTTCTCGCTTTGCGAGCATCACATGCTGCCCTTCTATGGCAAGGCACACGTGGCTTACATCCCCAACGGATACATCACCGGACTAAGCAAGATAGCCCGTGTTGTTGACATTTTCTCACACCGTCTGCAGGTGCAGGAGCGCCTTACGCAGCAGATTCGCGAGTGCATCGAGGAGACACTCCATCCGCTCGGCGTCATGGTTGTGATAGAGGCAAAGCACATGTGCATGCAGATGCGCGGCGTGGAGAAGCAGAATTCCATAACCGTTACGTCCGACTTCTGTGGCGCTTTCGAGCAGGCCAAGACAAGACAGGAGTTTATGGAGCTGGTCAATTCAAACTCGCATAAATTCTAAAAAAACTTGACTTCCACAGGCAAGATATACGTTGATCGTGCATTTAATGTATAGATTAACAACTAAAAAATAAACAAAGAACAATGAAAAATCTCAAGACTATTCTATTGTCTGTATTCGGAATGATGGCCATCGCCATCTCCTTCACATCGTGCAACACTGACTCGACGGACTATTCCATCGACGTTCAGACCCAGAAGCAGTATCAGTCGACTATGGCTAATATGTATTCTGGTAAGATGCGCGTCTATTATGCCGACGCTCAGAAGCGGCAATACGTGAAGTACGACTCTGTTCAGACACGCTGGACCGTGCGTACTGACTCTACGCTGACCGTGTCTGACTTCCCCGTAAGCGTGCTCGACTCATGCATCAACCTTAACACTCCTTACGCTGGATCAAACAACCAGGAGGTTCAGAAGCTTCGCAGCCTTAAGGAGGCAATCGGTAAGCTGGACACAAAGCTTGACCTCAAGTGCTACTATTATGTGCCCACAACGTCATTCGTGACAAGTTCAGCCATCTCGTTCTTCGTCAATCCGATCTACTTCAAGCAGACTCTCGAGTATGACGGTGGCAAGCACGATGTCTACTTCGTGTTCCTTACCAACAATTTCGGAGGCAACTACAACTACACGACACGCACCTTCGAGTTCAACATGTACCTCAACTCGATTACGTTCGACAAGGCTCCGGTTGACTTCAGCAATCAGGTGTCGAAACAGTTCTTCCGCAATATCCTCTTCACCTGTCTATCTAAGTAATTATGAAGTTTATCTCATGGAATGTCAACGGACTGCGCGCCTGTGTGCAGAAAGGCTTTGAGGAGTCTTTCCGTACGCTTGATGCCGACTTCTTCTGCCTTCAGGAGACGAAGATGCAGGCGGGACAGTTAGACCTTCAGTTTGAAGGCTACAGCTCATACTGGAACTATGCCGACAAGAAAGGCTATTCAGGAACTGCCATCTACACGCGTCTCAAGCCGTTGTCGGTCAGCTATGGCATAGGAGAAGAGAAGGACGAACACAACCATGAGGGCCGTGTCATCACGTTGGAGATGGACGATTTCTTCCTCGTAACGTGCTATACGCCCAACTCGCAGGACGGTCTGCGCCGTCTGGACTACCGCATGACATGGGAGGACGACTTCCTTGCGTACATCAAGACGCTTGACGTCCGCAAGCCAGTCATTCTCTGTGGCGACCTTAATGTGGCGCACGAGGAGATTGACCTGAAGAATCCGAAGACCAATCGCAAGAACGCCGGATTCACGGACGAGGAGCGTGCGAAGATGACAAGGTTTCTTTCAGAGGGCTTTGTCGATACGTTCAGAACGCTTCACCCCGACGACCCTACCTATTCGTGGTGGTCTTACCGATTCAAGGCACGCGAGAAGAACGCCGGATGGCGCATCGATTACTTCATCGTATCGGAGCGACTGATGAGCCGTGTGACCGCAGCATCCATACATAACGAGGTGTTCGGCAGCGACCATTGCCCCGTGGAGCTGGTCATCGAATAGGCTTTCATAACCTTATAGATAATCTCTTATGACCTTATCAATGGTCTTTTATGGCCTTATAAGGGAATAACAAAAAAAAATCCGCAACGCTAACAGAATGGCGTTGCGGATTTTTTTTGTAACGACAGTTAGAACTTTACGATTCTTCCGCCGTCCTCTGTTTCCTCTATGCTTACCTTTACGGCATCCTCAGGAAGCAGGTCTTCTATGAGTTCGGGCCACTCAAGGAAGCAGATACTGCCACCATAGAAGTAGTCTTCATAGCCCATATCATACACTTCTTCCAGTTTCTTGATGCGATAGAAGTCGAAGTGGTAGATGGTATCGCCTGTCTTCTGGCTTGTATATTCGTTTACGATGGCGAAAGTGGGTGACGTTATTACGTCCTCCACGCCCATTTCCTCACATATAGCCTTGATGAAGGTGGTCTTTCCGGCTCCCATCTTGCCATAGAAAGCAAACACCTTGCCGTTGCCCATATTGGCAATGAACTGCTTGGCAGCCTCGTTTATGTCTGCCAGGGAATTGATTCTGATTTCCATAAATATATGTATTATCCGTTTACGGTTTTATTGTTATTGTCGTTTTACTTCTTTCTCGGGCTCAGCGTTATCAGCGGAATGAGCATCTCCTCCATCGAAATGCCACCGTGCTGGAACGTGTCGCGATAGTAAGATACGTAGTAATTGTAGTTGTTGGGGTAAGCGAAGAACGTGTTGCCCGTAGCGAAGACGTACGAAGTGGAGATGTTCGGCGCAGGCAACTGAGCTTCTTGCGGATTCTTTATCACGAACACTTCCTTCGATTGGCAGTTCAGATTCTTGCCGAGCTTATACCTCAGGTTGGTGTTGGTGTTGCGGTCACCCACTATCTTCACCGGCTTCGAGGCGCGGATACTGCCGTGGTCGGTGGTGAGGATAATCTTACAGTCGCGCTGTGAGAGCGCTTTCAGAAGGTCAGCCATCACCGAATGGCGGAACCATGAGAGCGTAATGCTGCGGTAAGCCGACTCGTTGTTGGCAAGTTCGCGCACCATCTTCGATTCTGTTCGGGCGTGTGAAAGCATGTCAATGAAGTTGACCACCACCACATTAAGGTCGTTTTTCATCAGATCGCCGAGACGTTCGAGCAGCTTGTCGGCACCGACCGAATCGTTGATCTTGTGATAAGAGAACGTATCGTGACGACGGAACCTCTCTATCTGCTTCTTCAGCAGCGGCTCCTCGTTGATGTTCTTGCTCTCGTCCTCGTCCTCGTCAATCCACAGTTCGGGGAACATCTTCTCTATCTGCTTCGGCATAAGACCGGAGAAGATGGCGTTGCGTGCGTACTGTGTGGCTGTAGGCAGGATGCTCATATACATGTCTTCCTCAATGTCAAACATGTCGCCGATCTCCTGCGCCAATAGTTTCCACTGGTCGTAGCGGAAGTTGTCGATTACTATGACGAACACCTTGTCACCGCCGTTGATGGTGGGGAACACCTTGTTCTTGAATATATCCGGGCTCATGAGCGGACGGTCAGTCTGTACAGGAGCCACCCAACTGAGATAGTTGTTCTTGATGAACTTGGCGAAAGCGTTGTTTGCCTCCTCCTTCTGCATCTGCAGCATCTCCGTCATGCCCGAATCTGTGTCAGAAAGCTCAAGCTCCCAATGCACAAGACGACGGTAAACGTCCTTCCATTCATCCACGGTTCGGCTGTCGCCAATCTGCATTGTGATGTTCTGGAAGTTCTGCTGATATCCTGTCTGCGTCACTTCCGTGACTATCTGACGCTGGTGTATGTTCTTCTTCAGGGTCAGCAATATCTGGCTTGGATTGACAGGCTTGATGAGATAGTCGGCTATCTTCGAACCTATGGCTTGGTCCATGATGTTCTCCTCCTCACTCTTTGTCACCATGACAACGGGTGTGGCGGGCTGTATGTCCTTTATCACCTGCAGCGTTTCCAGTCCGGTCAGACCCGGCATCATCTCGTCCAGCAAGATGAGGTCGAAGGTTTGCTGTCGGCATTCCTCTATGGCGTCCGTGCCGTTGCTTACCGTAGTGACATCGTAGCCTTTCTTCTCAAGAAATATGATATGGGCTTTAAGGAGTTCAATCTCGTCATCCACCCATAATAAGTGTCCTGTGCTCATTGTCAATTTCCTTTATATGATGATGTATTATGTTGCTAATAATCCTTCCGACTCATTGCTTAGAATCCGTCCAACTCGTAATATTCGTCGTCGAAATCCGTGCTGTTGTTCTGCTTCTTCTTCGATCCGGAGCCGCTGTTTGTGGCAGGCTGTTGGTCGTCACCGAAGTAGAACTCGTCCTCCAGCGACTTTGACGAAGGCTTCTCCTTCTGCACCGGCTGCTCTTTAACGGCAGGTTTCTGCTCCTGAACGGCAGGTTTCTGTTCGTTAACAGTCGGTTTCTGCTCCTTAATCGGCTCCTCTATAATCAGATTCTGCTCAACGTTTGGCTTTGTCGGATTCTCCTTGACGGTCGGCTCCTCCATTATTGTGGTGCCGCCCGGTTCGTCCTTAACAGTCGTCGTCGGCTCCATAGTTACGGTCGTTCCTGATTCCTCCTTCACGGTATTGCCCGTTGTGGGAGCCTCTATGAGCGTCTCGCCCTCCTGCTTCCCTTCCGTCGGATTGTCCTGCAAGTCCAGGAAAGTATCGGTAGAACCGTTGCTGCCGTTCGGATTGTCGAGGTCGTACGAGCCGTCTTCCGGCATTTCCCTCTTGTCGTCCTTCGGCTTCGGCGTTGTCACCGTCTCCGGAACATTGAGCAGTTGCTCGTCGCTAATCTTTATTGGAGCGAAGTGTTTGTCGTAGAAGCGTGCATAATCGTCGTAGCTGAACTGTCGTCCGAGCAACGGCAAGTTCTTCTCGCTTATTATAATAGTGCGGTTTCTGCCTATCAATGACGTGATGGTCTTGTTGGTGAAGAGCTGTCTTACGTACTGCAAAGCCTCGTCATAGTTGCGGAATCCGCTCACCTTCATGCGATGAATGCCGTCAGCATCCTCCACGGCGATGTCGAAATTGCGCACGAGGAAGCTGGTGAAGTTATACCTTGCAAGCTCGAAGAGCAGTCGGTTTTCGTCCGTAGAGTCCGGCTTGTAGGCTATCATGAATGTGAAGGCGGCAAATCGTTCGTCCGACAATTCGCGTACAGCGGTAGAGTCGTTGTCGGTCAGCACCTCCGAACGTCTTTCCCAAACATTGTCGAGGTCGAACTTTCCGCCCTTGAGACGCTTTCCTTCGCTGACACCCTTCACTATCATGCCCGCCATCTCAGCCACTCCGCTCTGAGGCCATTTCTTCACCACCGTGTTCATATCCTCAAGACAACCCTCCGCGTCGCCCTCGTTAAGCTTCGACAATCCGCCTATAAAGACAAACTTGTCGCGGTTGGCGCCGAGCGGGAACCGGCTGTCGGATATGCGCACATTGCCACTCACCTCCGCGTAACGAGCCGCCTTGAAGGCATCGTACGTCGAGGCATACAGCGAGTCTTCCATGTGTACGCCGAGCTTGGCGTTCTCCACGAAGTAAGGGTCGGATAGGAGAGTGGTCCATTCGCTTTCGGGATATTCCTTCTTCAGGCGTTCCACATATCCTTCCGCCACGTCCGTTTCGCCCTTCCTCATATAGAGCAGATACATGTGATAATATGCGTCCGCCATCTTCTCGAAGTCGGGATATTGGCTTGTCAGTCGTTTGAGCTGCTTCTCTGAGAGCGGCAGGTTGTTGAGCTTGTCCTTGAAGATTACGCCTGCATTGAACAGACCGTCCTCAATTATCTTGTTGCTCGCCTCAATCTGATCCTCCGTAAACGGAATCTGCGCCAGATAATACTCGCGCTTGTGCGGGTCGTTCTGGGCGCTGTCCGCTATCTGAGCCAGCGAGTCCTCTATGGCTTCCTGACGTGCGATGGAGTCGAGCTGAGCCTCGCTAAGCTCCGTTTCCTCCTGATTGCCGCCGAAGTTCACCACCGTCTTGTTGACGCGCTGCCAGTTGTCGACATTCTCACGCTTGCCCCACATCTTCTGGAAGGCAGCCTTACCCTGGCTTACAGCCGTGGCGTTATAGAAATACCACAGACCGTTGGTCTGCTGATTCATGTTGTTCTGCTGTTTGTTGTTCTGCTGCTGCATGTTGTTGCCGGAGCCGTTCTGCTGCATTGTCTCCTGCGCATTCTGCTCAGCCAGTCGGTCACGCTCCTCCTTCTCCTTGCGCTTCAGTTCGGCAATGGTTCGGTCGATGGCAGCGTTGCGGTCCTTCTCGTCCATCTTGGCAAGTGTCTGCAGCGAGTCCTGCAGGTGTACGGCGTCGGTATATGGTACCAGCTGGTCGAGCACCTTCGAGCGATGAGACAGTTCCTCGTAGTCCTTACGTTCCTTGTCCAGCAGTCCGATGGCCTCGCCATAGCATCTCTGGGCATCGTTATAGCGCTCCATCTCCCAATAGATGTCGCCCAACTTGAGCAGGAGCACGCCCTTCTCGATGCCCGACCTTGTGGCTTTGGCGGCACCGCGCTCGTATGCGCTGATGGCTTTAGCCGTGTCGTTTTGAGCCAGATAAATGTTGCCGATGGCATAATACACCTGATCCAGATATTCCTTGTTCTTGTCCGAAGCCGCCATTCTCTTCAGTCGGCTCACCATTTTCTTCCATTGTCCGCCTGACATCACCTCAGTCATGGCAATGCGTGCGTTGAACTCCACCTCGTATGGCGGGTTCTGTCTTATCACTCGCTTGTAGGCACGCATCGCCTCCGCCTTGTTGCCGAGCGCCGCCTGCATCTGTCCCATCAGATACCACTCGCGGGCACGCTGCTTGCGTCGCATCTCATGCTTTATCACCTTTCTGAGATAGGGTATGGCTTTGGCGTAGTCGCCCGTGTGGATGTAGTAGTCGGCATAGGTGTAGTCCCATTCCTTACGTGCAGACCAGTGGATGGAGTCGCGCTCCATGTTCCTCACCACGTCCTCAGCGTCATAGAGCCAACCCTCCTCAAGGTAGCACTTGGCGAGCCAAGCCCTCGACTTGGCGTATATGGCGGGCTGCGTCTGATACAGACGACCCATATAAGCGAATGTGGAGGCAGCCTCGTCAAAGGCTCCCTTATAGAACTGCGACCTTCCCATAAGCATCCAAGCCTTCCACAGGAACGGGTTATACTCGCGGCGTGACAGCCACTCGATGTCCTTTTCCGTCTTGCGTCGCTTCTTGTCCCAGACGGGACGCTTCTTTATGCTGTGCAGCTTGATGGTCTTCTGACATTTCTCTATGGCTTTTTCGAAGTTGCCTTTGCCTATCTCGCGGCTCTGCTTGTTGCCGACGGTGTAGAGCGGCAGCATCTCCGTGAAGTTGTCCTTGTTGCCGTTCTCTTTCTCGAGCGAACCATCGATGTAGGCAAGCGTACCATTATAATATGTGTTATAGCGAGCCTTGAATGAATGCCACCATCTTGTCTTCGCCGTGTTTTTCTGCGTAGAACATCCTGTCGCAGCCAGAAGGACAGCCGCGAGGAGCATTGGGATGATATGTCGGGTCTTTAGGAGATGCAAAATATTATGTGTATAAGTGTGTGTTTAGGGAAAATACTGGGCATACAGTGTGCAGGAGAATGTCCTACTTGAGCATGATGAACACTTCGTCCTTCAGCTGGTCGGGCAGTTCGATGCCGCGCAAGTTGAGGCTTCGGCACCATGCCGCCACCTCGTCCTGCCGCATGGTGTAGAGCACGTTGGCGAACTCTTCCACCTCCTCGTCCGTGTATGCGTCCGAAGGTGTGCCCTTGAAGGCGTCCAGTTCTTCGTCATCGAAGTATTCGATAGGTTTCGTGGAAGCCTCCATCATGCACTCCTGCTCGCACTTCGTCGATGCGGTGCCGTCGCAGGTGGCACAGGTCTGCTCCACGTGTATGGGCGTGTCGTCATCCTTGCCGCGGTTGGCGATGATCGTTCCTATCGCTGCAAGGATGCCGAGAGCTACTATAGACAGTATCAGTATTGTCACTTGTGCGGTTTTCTTTATATATTATATAATGTGTATTTGTCAGTCCTTTATCTTCTCTATCTTCCATCCTGCCATCTCGAGGTCGTCCCAGAACTGCGGGTACGACTTTGTCACCACCTGCGGATCGTTGATGCGCAGACCGGGGAACTTGATGGCAGCCGGCGCGAACGCCATAGCCATGCGGTGGTCCTGATAGGTGTTGATGGGTTCCATGCTTGCCTCGCAGCGCGTGCCGTCCCAGATGAGCGTGTCGCCGTTCTCGTCGCGCAGCACGTAACCCAGCTTCTTCAGCTCGCACTTCAGCGCCTCAATGCGGTCGGTCTCCTTTATTCTGAGGCTTGCCAGTCCAGTGAGACGGAAGGGTATGTCCATAAGAGCGCAGGTCACGACGATGGTTTGTGCAAGGTCGGGTGCCGAAAGTAGGTCATAGTCGAGTCGTGGCAGACGGCAGGGCCATTTCTTCAGTCTTACCGTTGGAGCAGCCTCCGTGCCGTTGGATAGGAAGCGGGTTTTCACGCCCATCAGCGAGAAGATATACTTAACGATGGAGTCGCCCTGCTTCGATGCGTCAAACAGACCATCGAACATCACCGTCGACTCCGGGTCCTCCGCCAAGGTCATCATCTCGTACCAGTATGACGAAGCACTCCAGTCGCTCTCGATGATATATTTGTGCTGCTCGTAAGGGTGCGGGTTCACCTTCAGCGTCTCTGAGTCGCTCCAGTCGGCGTCAGCTCCGAACTCCCTCATCATCCACAACGTAAGGTCGATGTAAGGACGCGAGGCGATGCCGCCCGTCATCTTTATCTCCAGCCCGTTCTTCAGAACCGGACCAATCATCAGCAGCGCCGAAATATATTGTGAGCTGACGTTGGCAGGTATTTCGATGTATCCGCCGTTGAGTGGCTTGCCCTTTATGCGCAGCGGCGGAAAACCCTCCTCGCCGAGATATTCAATATCGGCACCGAGATAGCGCAGCGCATCCACCAATATCTTTATCGGACGCTGCTTCATGCGCTCCGTACCCGTGATGGTGTGCTCGCCCGGCGTAACAGCCAGATAAGCCGTCATGAAACGCATGGCAGTTCCTGCAGCCTTGATGTCTATGGTGTCGGGCCTGTACATCATGGCGTTAACAATCACCTCCGTGTCGTCGCAGACAGACAGGTTCTCCGGCAACATGTTGCCTTTCGATAGGGCATGGATAATCAAGGCACGGTTGCTGATGCTCTTTGATGCTGGCAGCTTCACGGTGGCATCCAGCCGCGAAGGAGCGTTGAGTATATATTGCATGTTTGCTGTTTACTTATATTACTATGCAAATTTAACCAAAAATCCTGAATAACAAGATTAATGTAAGTAAAAACAATAAAGTTACGCATTAGTTAACAAACCGTTTGGTTTCCTTATTGGGCAAGAACGCACCGCAAAACAATAAAAAACGCACGAAAAGGGAAAAAAGTTGCTGATAAATTTGGTGGTTTCAATATAAACCCCTACCTTTGCACCCGCTTACAAGAACAACGGGATGTAGCGCAGTTGGTTAGCGCACGCGTCTGGGGGGCGTGAGGTCGCTGGTTCGAGTCCAGTCATCCCGACAGATTGTAAAGCAAGAAAGTTTTTAAAAAATACAAATTAAATTTTGTAGATTCAAAAATATTTCTTACCTTTGCATCCGCTTTCAAGAAGCAATGCTTTAAAAGCTTTTGGCTCCGTAGCTCAACTGAATAGAGCATCTGACTACGGATCAGAAGGTTGCAGGT
>ERZ894223.169-NODE-169-length-68759-cov-11.506463_pt1 | contig 68759 bp, 65 predicted proteins | sample MGYA00380293_ERZ894223 | MGnify/ENA primary metagenome ERZ894223 (study PRJEB32331, sample SAMN06328445) | human gut metagenome | biome: human gut microbiome; feature: stool | host: Homo sapiens | collected 2014-11-05 ...
AGCTGTTTTATCCCCAATTAGGTGTAAAACTCTGCTCGATGGCGGGCGGCGGCGTGTCAAAAAATATATGAAGTTTTCAGAAGTTCCCCGGCGGAGACAGGTTATCCCGTGACCTGCTCCACTTCCGGCAGGGGCTTGAGATTGAAATGAATTTCGATAGAAATGTGTCTTGTCTTGTCGCTGTCAACGGTTTCGTGGACAACGATTTCTTTGATAAGGCGGTTTAGAGTGGCAGCGTCAAGCTCCGCAATGTCCCGGTATTCCTGTATGGATTCCACCCATTCCCTTGCGTCCACCGCAAGGCGGGCTTCATCGTCCAGCCGCTTCCGGGCTTCTGCGGCCTTTTCCTTTAGCTCGGCCTGTTCCTTCTGCGTCTTTGCCAGCAGGAGATCGAAATTGTTTTCCGTGATGCGTCCGGCTACCATATCCTCATAGAGCCGCAGCACCATCTTTTCCAGTGTTTCGATCCGTTCCTCATCCTTTGTCAAAGCCCGTTCCAGTGCCTCCCGCTGTCCTTTCTGCTCGGCCTCGCAGTTGCCGGTCAGTCTGTCGGCTACGGCCTCGCCGTCCATCAGGGCAGCGGCGGCGCACTCTCGGATTTTGTGCAGCACAAGGCTTGTGAGGGTGTCATACTCGATCCTGTGCTGGCTGCAATGGTGCTTCCCAAAGGCATTGTAGGTCTTGCAGGAATAAATCCGCTGTGGGTGCTTGGCATTGGTGTAGCGGACGGTCAGCGACTTCCCGCACTCCCCGCATTTGAGAAGCCCCGCGAACAGGCTCGGCTCACCGGAAGCCCCCGGACGCTGGCGGGATTTGAGCTTTCTCTGCACGATGGCAAAGTCCCTCTTGTCCACCAGCGGCTCATGCGTCCCCTCCACCACGATCCAGTCCTCCGGCCTCTTGCTGCCGATAGTCCCAATCTTGAAGCGGTACTCCGTTTTCTGCGAAGCGATCGCCCCGGTGTAGACGGGATTCATCAGCAGGTCTTTTATCACGGAGAAGTCCCAGATATATTTCCCGTTCTCCGGGTCTTGCTGCTCCCACCGGGTGCGGACGTTGCGTATCCCGCGCTCCCTGTTCCACCATGTGGGGCAGGGGAGCTTCCGTTCCTCCAGCCTGCGCCGGATATAGTTCGGGCCGTGCCCCTCCAGCGCGTACCCGAATATCAGCCGGACAATGTGGGCTGTTTCCGGGTCGATCAGCAGGTGGTTTTTGTCCTCCGGGTCTTTCCTGTATCCAAACGGGGCGACGCAGCCGGTAAACTGGCCTTTCTGCGCTTTCAGCAGGTAGGACGAATGGACTTTCTTGGAAATGTCCTTGCTGTACATCTCGTTTAGGATATTTTTGAACGGCGCAATGTCGTTGTTCTCCCGCAGGGTGTCTATGCCGTCGTTCATGGCGATATAGCGCACTCCGTTCCTTGGGAAAAAGTCCTCAATGAGATGCCCGGTCTGCAAGTAATTTCTGCCAAGCCTCGATAAATCTTTCGTTATCACAAGATTTACCTGCCTGCGCTCGATGGCTTTCAGCATCCGTTTCAGGTCGGGGCGTTCCATGTTCAGCCCCGTATAGCCATCGTCTTGGTAGACTGCCACAACCTCCCATCCCTGCTTTTCGCAGTAGCTTTCCAGCATATCCCGCTGGTTGGCGATGCTGGCGCTCTCCCCTTGCTGGTCATCGTCCTTGCTTAACCGGCAGTAGATAGCTGCCCGGAAGCCCCCGGCAAGTGCCGCGCTCATCACATCATATCCGTTCATCATAACCGTTTTACCCGCACAATCCAGACGGAACGCCGGTTACCTGAACCTTGTCTTTAGTATAGCATAAATCTTGTGTTTTCGCAAGATTATTCTTGCCGGATTCCTCGCTGGATTTCTGCGAGTGCTTCTGTGCAATCAGGCTCACAAAAACATCGGTAGCGTCCAGCTCCCCGTCAAAGACGGTAATCACATCGATTCGGGTCTTGTTTTTCGCCATAGGCAGTTACCTCCTTGCATGAAAATAGCCAGACAGGGGAGCGTCGGCAACGAAGTCCGGCAACGGGCTTCAAAAGACCTTGCAAACAATCCCTATCTGGCGGGTTGGCTACTATTTACCTTTTCTTTTATTTTTCTGTTGTTTTGGTTGTCAGAGAGGGGAAAAGCCTTGCAGCTACAGCATTTTCCCCGGCAACGGGGTCGGCAACGGGATAGCAACGGGATATGCAACGGGCTGTGATTTTCCCGGATTTTTCAAAATGGAAGCTCCATCTGTTCTGTGACAGGCACAAAGCCGTCGGGGATTTTCTCGTCCTCGTTGCCGGTGTCCGTTGTCGCATTTTCCCGTTCCCAGCCCTTTTGCCTGCCGTACTGTGGGAACATACGGGGGTTGGAAAAGTAGTTCCAGCCGGTCACGCACTGGTTCATGATCTCGTTGATCTCCCGTATCTCCCATTGTTTCGGCTCGTCAAAGGGGTGGTTCAGGGCTTCTCTGTATAGCTGCTTGGAGCAGACCGCATCGCCGGTGCAGCGGTCGAGATAGGCGAGTATCATCCCCGCCTTGGTGTCCTCCGGCATGAAATCCCGCTGGTGGTCTTTCAGGTAGCGCACCAGCTCCGGGCTGAACGTCAGCTTCCATCTGCCCGCCCGGTAAAGCGCCATTGCCTCCGCCCATAGCTGGCTGATATATGCCCGTGAAGCGGCCTCGTCCTCCAAAATGTGTACCTCTGCCTGCTCCGGGTTTACCAGCACCGGGAGAAAACGCCGGTTGCCGCTTCGGTCAAGGGGCAGGAAGTCCAGCGCGTTGGAAGTGCCGCCGAACACGCATTGACGGGGGCGGTCTGCCGGGTGGGTTTCATAGGGTATCTTGTAGACCTCCTTCTGTCGGCTCAAAAATGATTTGATTTCCTCGATGCTCTTTGCGTTGGCTGTGGCGATCATTTCCGACATTTCAATGATCCAGTGGCCTTGCAGCTTTCGGTAGACGTTATCATCGTCCAGCCTCCGCAGGTCGTCGGAAAACCATTCGTCCCTTACCGCCAGCAGACGGAAAAAGGTGGACTTGCCCGCACCCTGACCGCCCACCAGACAAAGCATGACCTCAAACTTGCAGCCGGGTCTGTATGCCCGGTGGATCGCGCCCAGCAGAAAGAGTTTCAGGGCTTCGCAGGTGTAGGTGTCCGCTGCGGCTCCCAGAAAGTGCCGCAGACAGAAGCGTATGCGCTCCGTTCCGTCCCATACCAAACCGTTCAGATAGTCCCTTACGGGGTGATAGCTGTTCTGATGGGCGGCAAGGTCGGCAGCGTCTGCGATCTTCCTCTCGCTGGTCAGACCGTAGGTTTCTTCGAGGTACAGCCGGATATATTTCATATCCGTGTCGGTCATGGACGCGCCGGGTGGACGCTGGCAGCCGATGGGCTTTACAAGGTCTGTCCGGTCGGTCAAAAGGTTGTAGGCCAGCGCCCCGGCAAGCAGGGGGTCATACTGGAATACGGTCAGGCAGTTCCTTATGCTGTTGCGGACGCCGCCTTTTTCGGTGGTGTCCAGCATCGCCTTTACTTCCTCAACGCTCCGCATCGGCGCGGCGCTGTCCGGCGCGTTCCTCACGGCCTCCCGGACCTGCGGCGGCAAGTCCTGAAATTCTTTGCTCAATCGCTCTCACTTCCTTTCCGTACTCTGTGACGATGGCAGCCCGTTCCCGCAGATTATCGGACAAAAGCCCGTCCAGCAGGTATTCGATATAGTCCAGCCTTTGCAGGGCTTCCACAAACAGAGGATGCCACGCCTCATCTGACTGGCTGGGGGTGTGTTCCTCCCTCCACCGGCGCAGCAGGTGATAATAGTCTGCAAGCACCTGAAAGCAATGCCGCTCCATGCGCCTGTATTTCTGTCCCTCGGCTTCCTGCCGCAGCTTCTTCATGGCAGACTGGCGGGGCGCGTCCGTTCCGTCCTCGTAGGGGATGGAGAAATCCCGCGCCAGCATGAGGGCGGCCTCCTTTGCGCTTATCCCATGCAGCCGGGAAACAAAATCGATCACGTCCCCGGTCGCTCCGCAGCCGAAGCAGTAATAGCGGCGGTCGACCTTCATGCTTGGGTGTCTGTCCCTGTGGAACGGGCAGACCGCCATGCCGTTTCTGTTCACGTTCAATCCGTATCGCTCGGCAGCCTGCCTTGTGGTGACAGACTGCTTCACAGCTTCAAATAAATGCAATCGCGGCCTCCTTGAAATGAAAAAGGCACCCGTCATTCCAAAACTGAAAATGGCGGGTGCCTGATGTTAAAGCTCCATATCCTGTTGTTTCTGTGTCCGGGGCGGTTGCTGCCGTTTCTCCTTCTCCTGCCGGATACGCTGCTCCCGGCCTTTCAAGCCCCCCACTATGGATGGCTTTTTCCCTGGCTCGGCGGTCTGGCGGTACTGCTCCGGCGGCAGCACCTGATTGAGCCAGTGCCGCACGTCCCGCAGCGTCCGCACGTCTGCCTGTACCGCTTCCAGCTCATCCCGTTTTCCGGGCAGGGCGGCGGCAAGGTCTTTGCGTTCGGCCTCCAGCTCCTTGCGGCTGTAGGAAGTGCCGGGCAGGTGAGCCTTAACATAGCGGGCGGCTTCCCGGTATGCGTCCAGCTCGCCCCTGTGGGTTTCCTCGAATTTCTCCTTCTGCTTCTTCCAGCCGATGGCGGCATACTCCCTGTAGACCGGCTTGTATTTCTCATAGTTTCCGATGTGGGAGAGCAGTGTGTCGATGTCCTTGATCCGGCGCTCCGCTTTCCTCATGCTGTCACGGATAGCAACGGCGGTTTCGCTGATACCATCAAGCTGTCTGTCAAGGGTTTCCACGGTGGAGATTTCTTTCTGCCGCAGAAACTCCATTGCCGCCTGCACCTTGTTGAAGTCGGAAACAGCGCCCTTGAGCTTGCCCTTGGAAGTCCAGTCGGCGCGTTCCTCGCCGCGCTGCTCCATGTACCGGGCAAGCAGTTGTGGGATGGTTGGCTCGCTGGCCTGCGCCCGTGCCTCTGCCAACGCTTCCAGCAGGGTGGCCTTTCTCTCTTTCAGTTCCACGATCCAGTCCTTTAGGCCGCGCACAAGTCGGCGGATTTCCCGCAGGATACGGTTCGCCGCCTTGATGTTTCGGTTCATCTCCCCGCGCTCGGTCACAATGCCTTTCTTCTCCATCTGGGAAGCCGCAACGCCCACATGGACGGTGGGGATTTGGTCTATTCCTTGTCGCTCATAGCTGCGGTGGTCGATGCGCTCCGGGCGGTCGTTCTGCGCTAAAAACTCGTTGGCAAGGTCAGCCCACGCCCTGCGCCAGACCTCGGCGTTTTCCCGGTGGTTCCAGTCCACAAGGTCAACCTTGCGGGTCTTATACCTGCCGCTGGGCAGACGGATTTTCTCGCCGTTTTCATCCAGCACATATTCCTTTTTGGACTTCGGAAGCCACGCGCCCCTTTCGTCCAACGGGCGCATGGTCAGCAGGATATGGGCGTGGGGATTGCCGCCTCCCGTGTCGTGCAGATTGAAGTCCGCGATCATACCCTTGGAAACAAATTGAGAGGAACAATAATCCCGCACAAGGCGGGCCTGTTCCTCTCTGGACAGCTCCACGGGCAGGGCGATTTCCACCTCCCGCGCAAGCTGGGCGTTATTGGATTTTTCGGAAAGCTCCACGCTGTTCCACAGGGTGCTGCGGTCAGAGAAAGCGGGCGGGGCGTGTGCCGGAAGCAGTATTTCCGAATGGACGACGCCGCCCTTTTTCGTGTAGTCGTGGGTCAGACCGTCCCACTCGTTCGTCAGCTTTTCGCCGCTTCGGTAGGCGGCTGCGGCTACGGCGGATTTGCCTTTTCCCCGGCTGACGATCTTGATGCTGCAATGGTAGATTGCGATGGTATCACCTCCGTTTCGCTCGTTCGGACTTGACGGGAGAGAATGGCTTGCGGCGGCAAGGCGTTCCCTCGCGGCAAGTGTGCAAAAGGGTAGACGGCGCAAGCTGTCGCAGGGAAAATGCAGTTTTCCCTGTTCGCGGCAACGCCGCCAAGCTCGGAACACGGCAGGGCTGTGTGGAGAGTTTCAGCCCTCGGCAGAGCGCACAACGCCCGTCAGGGTGTATAAGTGCGCCCTTGTTACCAAGGGTATTATCCGGCTTTCACCCCCTCGGCGCGTTTTTTCAAATACTCCTGTGCTTCCATACTCTTTGCGATGTGATACAAGAAGTCCTTGCCTTCGTCCTCCGTCATGGTTTTCAGCTCCGGCACGATGCTTTCCATAAAGCCGCCAAACAGGAAAATACGGTGATTGCGCTCCTTGCGTTTCTCGGCGGACAGCTTGCGGTTGAGCATCTTATTTCGGTTTTCGTACTGCTGTAATAGCTTCTGTGTGCGTTCCAGTTCGGCATTACATTCCTCGATGGTCTGCGGTATTTTCTTCTTTGTCATGGTCGCTCCTTTCTGCTCATGGCCAAAAGAAAAGAGCAGCCGTTTTCTGTACGAAAATAGCTGCCCTCAATAGGTGGTTTACAATTTTAGAATTTCAGTATCTTAACTTACATCCAGTATATCTTTGCTCCAGAAATTTGAATTTTTGAATCCGCAGGAAGTCTTAACAAGTGTATGGACTAATTGCTTACCAAAAAATCATAACCAAACAACGTGCAGATGTATCGAAGTCCTTGATCAATTTCTTCACGAGAAAAATCATGCATTGCTAAATAATCATCAGAGCAGTTATTTAGCTTTGAATAGAAATCAAGGGCTATCTGAAGCCATGATAAATCCGACTGATCCAAGTCATTGAACAGCAAATCTTCTGCTGCACAAATGTCCCCATCGTCAATCATTTTTTCAAGCATTTTTCCATAACTAGAATCTTCAATTTGAGTTGCAGTCTGTTCGTTGGCTGATATCCCAAGTGCAACAGCCAAAATTGCTTGGATCATAGCTTCAATTTGACGCATGAGCCAGTCTTGCTGATAAATCATTTTGCCTCCATGTTCATTGTTTTCTTCTGCATATTTTTCTCGTTTGTTGATATGATTGACAAAATGCAACCTGCTCCTAAAAAGGCAAATACATCCTTCAAATCCACAGATGAATACAAGGGAATTAAGTAAAAATAGTCTGGTGTTCCCTTATAAATTAAACTGTCTAGGACCGTCGATAAAATTGCCGAGGAAATTAGGGTTACACCAGCATAGCCGATAGGTGTCTTGAAATTAAAACGATTTTTACTCTTTGAGAGCAGATAGAGCAATAGCAAAAAGAAGGGAAGCAGCAATAGTTTTGCACACGCAACAATATAAGGCGATGCGAATTTATCTGCTGCTTGAAGTACTAAGGTCTGGTACTTGTTCAGAATTACGAGGATCGATAGAATATTGGGAATAACAGGAATGGAGATTTCGGACGGAGCAAAATATAGTAGCGCTTTTATAACCTGATCTATAATTAAGAAAATCAGCACTAGTAGTATGCCCCGTACCTTCGTAAATGCTTGTCTGGTTAGAAATTGTAGTATAATTATTGAAAAAACTAGTACGATGCAAAGCCAAACTATTGCATTAACTACGGCTAATTTTGTCCGCGTATAATCAAATTTTAAAAAGACTACGGAAAAAAATAGAAGCCATAAGAACTCGGATATAACAATGGATTTGCTGATTTTGCTCATATATGTACCTCCACATATACATGAAAAACCCTACAAAAAGCTCTATTTAATGAAATGGCTAAACTTATCCAACATGATTATATCATGCGGTCAGAGGTCTTTTCAACCAATGCTTTCATACAGATTTGCAACTTTTCTATGAACGCCGCACTTTTTCGCCGCTTCGCTTGCCGCCTTGCGGCGTTCCTCGCTGTATGGGGCAGGCAGGAAAAAAGCGCAACCGCTTTTCGTCGATTGCGCTTTGGTGGGTGGGAATTGTTCTATGAACTTTTTTACAAAATCACTCCTGCTGGAAATGCCGCAAGAAAACTTCATTCGCCGCTTGCAAGGATTTGTGATACTCCCGGTAAGCGGGGCTAAGCCTCTGCATTGCGGGAATGAATACATCGTTATAGCCGCTCTCACTTTGGAATTGCTTTAGATATTCTTGCAGTCGGTAGGCGGGAGATGCCTTATATTCCTCCGATTCCGCAACTGCTCGATATTGTTCGAGCATTTCCTTGTTGTCGTGAATATACTTTTCCGGGTCTGCCATAGCTGCCGCAAGTACAGCAGATGCGCTTTGCGTCACAGCAACATCAGCATTTTCTCTAATCTCATCAAGATACTGCTGCACATCGCTGGGAACAGCTATTGAAATGCCGTCCAAGTATCGGATGATCGTTTCAAACGCTTCCCTCTGCTCATTCGTTGTGATTGCTTCGCTCAAAAACGGAGCCAACCGCGCCGCCCAACGCCACAAACAGGCAGTCCAAACAGCGTTTTCATCTGCCGCACCCCTTACCTGTCATAGACCTTGTTCCAGTCTTTCTGCGCCTGCCAACCAATATTGGCCGCGTCCACGCCCTGCTCCGCGCAGGCCGCGGCAAACTCCGTCTCTGTATAAGGGCCGCTGACCGCGCCGGAATCCAGCGCCACCGCGTAATAGGCCATGTCGCCCTTGTCTTTCTCCGCACGCTGCTGGACATAGATGGTACTCTCGTCCCAGGCCACGGCGTATACATAGCCCTCCACCACCGGCTCGGCAGTCAGACCATCGTCATCCACACAGACCAGCGGGATCTCTTGGCTATTGATCCGCCACACGGCATAGTCGCCCGGCAGGTCCTCATATTTCCAATCCCCCGCCCCGGCGCAGGCAGTCAGCGTCAGCATCAATGCCAGCAGACACACGATACCCGTCAATTTTTTCATGATCCATCACCTCCTCCACAAACAGGATAAGCTATCCCCCAAGGTGGCAGTCAATAGGTTTTTCAAAAAAATGAGTTAGAATATTCCCTTATTGTACTTGAACTGTGCATACAAGATAAAGCCCAAGCCGATGACGAGCGCCGGAATAACAATGAAAGACATTGCCTTTTCACTCCAGAAAGTTGTGACAAATGCCGCTATCAAAGATACACCGATGATAAGCGTACCTGTGCCGACGGCTCTCCCATACTTCGGTACATCTTCTTCCTTGACCTTTCTTCGGTTGTAGGAATGTATTGTGCTGATATTTCCAGTCATATTCACGATTCCAATAACGGAGATGAATATGCCTAAGATCAACAGAGCGATATTATCCATTCGCTTCCTCCTTAAAAATAAAACAGTTCTTCAAATTTCTTGTCCAGAGCAATGCAGAGGATCAATGCCAGCTTTGCGGTGGGGTTGAATTGCCCTGTTTCAATGGAACTGATTGTGTTTCTCGATACACCAATCATTTCCGCCAGTTGTGTTTGGGATAGCTTTTTCTCTGCGCGTGCTTCCTTGAGGTTGTTTTTCAATTTCAGCTCGTCATTCATTCCTTGACCTCCACAAGCCGCAGGACAAAAAAGGCAAGAAATGTGAGGCACATCGCTAAATAGAGAATGCCAAGGATCAAGTCGGTTTTTCTCTTTAGACTTGCATACTTTACAAGAGTGTGGGTGGTAAGGATGCTAAAATAAACAACCCACGGACTTAGAAAGTATGTTTTTGTGAAGATACGAAAGATAAGAGTGAGAACAACGCAGACCGCAGCACCGACACGTCCGGCAATATTTCCTGCCTGCGCGGTTACTTCCATCTCCGCCAAATCCCTGTTTTTGTTCTCTCTGCGGCTGCTTTCCAAAATCTTCTCTTTATTCATTGAACAGAATCGCTCCTTTCCAAGTTTTCTTGTCATTATTATATCGTTGCCAAGTAAACTTGTCAAGCGCAATTATCTTACCGTCCGGCGTCTTTTCTATGAACGCCGCTCTTTTTCGCCGCTTCGCTGGCGGCTCTCCGGCGTTCCTCGCTGTATGGGGCGGTCAGACGGAAAGAGAAACGCCCCTTGCGGATTTCAAACTCCATGCAGCCCATGTCCGGGTCTGCGTCGGTCTGGCGGCACTGGTCGGGGTGCTGTCCGGCGTAGGCGGCAAGCCGCTTCTTTAAGTCGGTGTTGTGTGTGCGGATATGGATTAGCGGGTCTTTCTCGTCAAACCAAATATCGGTGGTCTTTTCCTGCTTCGTAAGCCCTGTTCTCATAAACTCTCCTTTCTGCGCCCCTGTTACGCAATAGGGGCATTTTTCGGGTGTTTTTCCCGGCTCTTGACTTGGGGAAAATAAGGATTTTCAAATAGAAACCGCCCGGACAGGGAATGTATCGTCGGGGCGGCTGTTATCGCAAGATTTCTGTTTTTTCCGGCTCTTGACCGTTTTCGTGTGATCTGCCTTTGGTATCAGCAGATAAATCCTGTTGGGCTTGCTAAAGTCCCTCCGCACCCGCATGACAAGCCCCATATCGTCAAGCTCACTCATGGCGCGTTTGATCGTCATGGTGCTGCGGGAAAGTGCCGCCGCAAGCTCTTTGATGGGGAAGTGGATATACAAAATCCCGTTCTCGTCCTCTATGCCGTAAGCAAGGGCTTCCTCCAGCATACGGGCATACATCACCTTTGCGGTGCTGCTGGCAGGCAGCCGCAGCAGGGCGGGCGGCAGGGGCATACAGGGCGGCAGGGGTGTCCCTGCGGTCATAAACTCAAATTCCATTCAGCGAGTGTCCTCCTTGTTCTTTGCTCGTTTCGACAGGTAGCGGGGGCAGTCTATCACGGTTGCCCGGAAGCTCTGCTTGCAGGTATGCCGACATTTCCGGCACAATTCATTGTAGGTCACGCGCCCCCGGTCGTTGAGGAAGAAAGCAAGCTCGTTCTTCCGTTTCCGGCTCATTCTTGGCATAGTGCCTCCTGTTATAAAATCCGTCCATTTCTGCCGTAACAGTGGGAACGGACGGATAGCGGTTTTAGTGTCGTATTTCGGGGCGGTTTTCAGGGCTTTTCCGCCCTCTGTGCTGCCCCAAAAGCCTTTGTGACAGTACGGGCAGGGAATTCCATTTCTCTGCCCGCTGTCGTGTTTCGGGTGTCTTTTGTGTTCATTTTTCGCCGGTTCTCCCTGCTGTCGTTCCTGCCCCCGAATCTCACGGCGGCGTATCCCTCCCCTTGGTACGCTCGCTGCGGTCTGGGTTCCTCCATTTCCCATTCCGCAGGTCTTTGCGCTACATCGCCGGGGAGCATATCCCTACAGGCCGGTCATTCGATTGGATTGATCCATCGATGAACTGCCTATAGCATAGAACATTTTTGCGCCCTCTCCTGTATGTCCTCAAAAAAGGAATCCTGCCCGAAAATCAAAAAATTCCACGATTGCGGATTGATATGGTATAATGGGAAAAAAGGCGGCGGCAGCCGCAGGAAAGGGGCGGCTGGCAATGAAAACAGAAGTTAGCATATCGGAGCGGCTAAAGGATTTGCGGGTGGAGAAAAAGCTGAATCTGGAAGAACTTGCGGAGCTTACCGGCATTTCAAAATCCGCCCTCGGCAGCTATGAACTGGACACGCCAAGAGAAATGAATCACAAAAACCTTATCGCTCTGGCAGACTTCTATGAGGTGTCCGTTGATTACCTGCTGGGTCGGACGGAAAACAGAAGCCTCCCAAACGCGCCCTTGTCGGAGCTTCGCTTGAGTGACGCGACGGTGGAGCTTCTGAAAAGCGGCAGCATCAATAATCGGCTGCTGTGTGAGCTTGTCACCCATGAAAAATTTGCGGAGCTGCTGGCAGACGTTGAAATCTATGTGGACGGCCTCGCCGCCTCGCGCTTCCATGATTTGAAGCAATCGCTGGCAGCGGACAGGGCGCGGCTGCTGGAAGAACATCCCGAAGCGGTCACGGATCGGGCATTTCGGATTTTTGACGCAGGAATGATAGAGGAAGATGATTTTTTCTGCCATGTCACGCACAAGGCATGGGACGCTATCCTCCGCGACATACGAAAAGCCCACGAAAAGGATTTTGAGAGTGCGCCGGTCACAACGCCCGCCGATGAAATATTCATGGAAATCAGGCGTATCGTGCAGTCGCCCGTCCACAATACGATTGACACGTTCCTGGAAGCATTCTGCAAAGGCTTCCAGATAAAATCCAAAAACCTGCCCCCGAATGAAAAAGCGGCTCTGATAAAAATATTCAAGCGCTCCCCAGTCATAAAAAACTCCGGCATAAGTTTCCGGCGCAGGAAATAGAAAAAAGCTGCCGTGTGGGAATGGTGCTTCCCATAGCGGCAGCTTCTCTCGCCAGCCTGTTTTAGTCGCTCTCATGCGTCCGTTCCTCATCCCGGACTAATTCGATAACGTCCAGAATCCCGCAGTCAAGGGTTTCGCATATCTTTGTCAGCGTGTCCATGCTGATATGCTTGCCCTTTCCCATGTTGGCAATCATGTTTGTCGTAAGACCGGCGGCAAGCCGCAAGTCCTCTTTCCTCATTCTCCGATCCTTTAGGGTGCGCCAGAGCGGTTGGTAGCCGATGTGCATTGATTTTCCCGCCTTTCTCCCAGTGCCGGGGTGGTTGACCTCATTATATCAAAATTCTTGCCATTTCACAAATATTTCTTGACTGCGCCGCCGTGTCCGTCTGGATTGTGCTTTTCCTTTCTGCGTTTTTTACATCTATTTAGCCATGAGCTGCTTAATGCCCTGGCTTTTTGCCGCAGGGTTGTCCGACCCGTAACCTTCCAGAAGGTTGATGACGCCCCATACCGCCAGACCGGCACCCAGAGCGACAACCAGAGTCTGAAGAACTTCGATAGCAGAGTTAAAGAATTCCATAGTCGTTTCTCATTTATAATTAAAACCTTGCAGACCATCCGTACACATCTGAAGCCGCGTACTGGAACCGCAAACTGCGGCGGGAGCTGGCTTACCGGTGTACCTCTCCGGCCTGATAAAAATAAAACCGTCTGTCCAATCAGACAGGCGGGAGAGAATCAGCATCCACCACAACAAACGCATCGCTGGGGTGGATTTTTATTTTCGGGTGAAGATATTTTTCAATATCAAACGTATTTTTGGGGTCGTAGTCGGCGGTCAGTTTATAGTTTGGATGCTGGGTCAAATCGTACTTTTCACTCAAAAAGGGGCGCACACCGCGCAGCTGCAGGATGCACTTTCCGCCATCCAGCACAGCAAGCTCATCGCGGCTCATAAGTTCATGGCCAAGCTTCTGAAACGATGCGCCATAAGACGGCGAGTTACCGCGGGTATCCGATGTGTTGAAGCGGTCGATGGTCTCTTTGCCAAGCGCTTCGGAAAGTTCTTTCATGGTAGTCGGCTCGCTGCCGCCCAGAAAAATTTGCGCGTCCATGTTGCCCACAATCGTATCCGCATTATCTTTGTATATAGCTTTCAGCTGACTGCGGGTCTGCAAGACAAGGCAGGCTGAAATCTCACGGCTGCGGATGGTAGCCACCAGCTTTTCCAACTGCGGAATCTGCCCGATGTTGGCACACTCGTCAATCAGACAGCGCACATGAACCGGCAGTTTACCGCCATATTGGTCATCCGCCTTGTCGCAGAGCAAGTTGAACAGTTGGGTGTAGATCATCGAAATCAGAAAATTGAAGGTGCTGTCCGTATCGCTCATAATCAAAAACAGCGCCGTTTTCCGGTCTCCCAGCTTGTCCAGCTCCAGTTCATCGTACATCGTGGCATCCCGAATTTTCTGAATATCAAAGGGCGCAAGGCGGGCACCGCAGGAAATAAGGATCGATTTCATCGTTTTGCCGGCAGCCAGCTGGAAAAGACGGTATTGCCGCACGGCAAAGGAGTTCGGTTTCCGCTTACTGAGTTCTTCAAACAACAAATCCACGGGATTCTGATACTCTTCATCGTCCTCTCGGACTTCCATGGCATTGAGCAGCTGCAGCAGCGTTGCAAAGTTTTGTTCTTCCGCCGGTGCCTCATAGTGCAGATACACAATCAACGCAGTATAGAGCAATTTTTCGATTTTTTCTCAGAACGGGTCTCCTCCGGTCCCCTCCCCTTTTGTATTGGCCATCAGGGTTGTAACCAGTTTCAAAATGTCCTTTTCTTCGTGGATATAAGCGAAGGGATTATAATGCATTGACTTGTGGAAATTGATGGTGTTCATCGTCTTAATGAGGTCCCCCTTCTTTGCAAGGGCATGTCCGCACTCGTAAATGAGACTTCCTTTCGGGTCCGTAACCACGAATGAAACCGGAAAGGTCTTGGAATCACACTGCAGCAGGTTCGGCTTAATAAAAAATCTCGTCTTACCACTGCCGGAACCTCCCACTACCAGAACATTTTTGTTCCGCGCATTCTTGGGGTCGGGCGGACGGTTGCTCATCATCAGACGTTCAGTTTTGGTCAGAATAATGTCGTCCTCGAACTTCGGAGCCTGAAACGGCTCAATGTCCTTGGCATTGCCCCACCGGGCTGAACCGTACTCCATGCCATGCCGGTATTTCTTTGCATTCTTGCTTTTCAGGTAAACTGCAAGCCGAAGCCCGGCACCGCAGCAGATGCCCACCAGAATGTCCAGCGGATGAAGGCTCGGCAGCGGATTTGCAAAGGCGGCCGGAATCGTGCCCATCAGAGACAGAATCTTATCTCCCATCTCTTTGCCTTCAGCCAGCCGCCATCCCTCACCGAAATTCGTTGCCGCAAGTCCCAGCAGAAGGTAGGGCAGCTACAGAGCCAGCAGCTTGGAAAAATTCTTTTTCATAGGCCAAGCTCCTGATCTTTGTTGCGGACTTTATCGGGAATTGCCGCCACCGCCTGCACCAGTTCCTGCAGTTTTGCCAGCACAGAAGGCCGCTTGGTTTTGTTCAAAACCGAAACCGAATATTCTTTGAATGCCGCACTCAACGCATCCGTATCCTGTGCCTTGAAATAGACCATATAGCGGGGCGGCGTGCAGGAAATATCCTTTTGAACCGCATAGTCAATGTGGTAGCGCTTGGCATATTTCGCAAAGCCTTTGATGCCGGTTTTCTCGATTTCCACATTGGTCATACCCCGGTTCTGCCGAATCAGGCGCTTCATGCTCTGTTTTCCCTGCGAAGCATTCTTGTCGTACTGCCGCAGCAGAAACTGCGCACCTTTCAGGAAAGTCCGGGCCGTCAGCTTTGTGGTTGAAATGGCAAAGTTGACTGTCTTGTGTTCAACTTCCTCCTGCATTTATACCACCCCCTCTGCAGGAATATCTCCTCATCGTTCGTGCGCCGCCGGGGGCTTTGCTTTTGCTATTTCCGTCCGCACATTTTCCTCCGGAACGGGCAGCACCAGCATTTGACGGCCCAGGCGCATAAAAGTTTCCGGCCAATGAAAGATCTCCTCGTATTTCTGCGTCAGCTCCGGGGAGAGGGATGCAAAATCCTCCTCGCCCAGACCCACCACCAGAAACATTCCGGCAACCACATCATAGGCCTCACCGCTTTCATCCCTCAGAGCGCGGTTCAGCGGCAGTCCCATGAGCTTGCCGTCATCGTTGTAAACGATGGCCACCGGGTCTTCAAAGGGATAGCTTGCACCAATCGAGCCGCCAACCGCCTGCTGCAGCGCTTTCAGGTCATTGTCAATCTCAATCGGCTTCGGGTGCTGCCCCGGCGCAATTTGCAGCACCGAAAGGGTATTCTTTTCCTGTTCCATCCGTATCCTCCTTTACCGTAATCACAATTTCTCCGGTTCGTGCCGCCTGCATCAGGGAAGCGGCAAAAAAGCCGCAGAAAACGCCCAGTTCAAAGAAAGCAAAGCCCACAAAAAAGCTCATCATTGCGGCCCCCTCAGTCCAGGCAGATGCAGTTCAGGTTCTTGCCGTCGGCCATAAGCGCCGCGCTGTGCTGTTCCAGATACTCCTGAATGCAGTGCAGGTCACCCATCGTCAGGGAGACATACTCGCCTTCCATGTTGAAGCGGACGAAGACGACCGGACCGGTCAGGTAGCGCTTGCCCGACAGCTCCAGCACCTGCTTGGGGTTGTAGCAGCCCGCCACGGGCAGCTCCTTGGAAATGCCGAAGGTGTCATCCGTCTCGTCAAAGCAGGGCAGAATGCCGGGCGCTTCTTCCAGCAGAATGGCGCTCAGGTCCCTCGCCGGGCCGACTGCCGCCAGATAAACCTGCGGGTCACCGTACTTGCGCTCTGCAATGTCGCTCATCTTGTTGAAGAAGTCGATCACAGCATTGTCCATGTGGCTGATTTGCTGGCTCATACTGTCGATGATCTTTGCGGCCTTGAAATCAATGGTAGTGTTCATAGTGCTTTTTCTCCTAATTTTTGCAAAAAAGAAAGACCCGGTCGGGTCTTACGTTCAAAAGGTGCATCAGCGTTCATTCTGCCGCTGCTGTTTACACTGCCACTGATCCAGCAGCTTGATGATGACATCTTCCATCTGCCGGGGCGTGTAGCTGCGGGGAAAATACTTTTTCAGGGTATCGTTTTTGATGACCACCTTATCCAGTTCATCCTTTTTGGCTTCCCCCATAATGGCAAAGGCGGCTTCATAGGTGAACTTTTCCTCCTGCGCCAGCTTTTTCATTCGCTGCGCCTGCGACAGGGACGGTGCGTTTTGGGTCTCGTCCATGGCCTGCAAAAAATCCCGCTGTTGAGCCTCATCCAGATAGGACAGTTCCACAGCGGGATTGAAGGAGATTTTCTTTTCATCTACAAGGTCGAGCAATTCGGGAATGAGATTTGTCAGGCGGATAAACCTTTGGACATTCCGGGCACTCTCACCAGTATCTTCTGCAAGCGATTCATCTGCTCGGAACTTCGTGCCAACTTGGCACGAAGTTAAATCCGACCTAGCACCTTGATTTTTTAGTGCTTCCAGCTTCATTTTGTACACAAAAGCCCGCTCACTGGGCAGGATGTTTTCGCGCTGAAGGTTGGAATCCACCATCAATATCACAGCAGCATCGTCCGACATCTGCCGCACGATAACCGGCAGCGTGTCCAGCCCGGCAAGCTCGGCGGCGTGCTGACGGCGGTGGCCGGAGATGATCTCATATCCGCCTTCCGGTCGAGGCTTTGCAATCAGCGGAGCCAGTACGCCGTACTGTGCCACGCTTTCCACCGTGCGCTGCATAGCCTCATCGTCCAGCACCTTGAACGGATGCTCCTTGAAGGGAAACAGCTCCTCGATGGGAATCTGCTGCACTTGCTCCCGCTTTTGCTCCTGCCGGGATTCTTCGGTGGAAAACATCTCATCGAGACCTTTCAGCGCCAAGTTTGCGTTGCTTTTCGGCATCGGCCAGCACCTCCCTCGTCAAAGATTGATAGGCCGCTGCCACCTTGCCTTTGGGGTCATGGGCAAAGATGCTCCTACCCTCTGCGCTGATTTCCGCCGCACGGACAGAGTGCGGAATGGGCTGCTCAAACACTCGGATTTTGCTGCCGTACACCTGCCGAATCAACGTGTCGATTTCCCTGCCGTAATTGGTGCGGCTGTCCGTCATGGTCATCAGGATACCCTCGATTTTCAGTTTTGGGTTGATCTGCCGTCGGACCTTCTGCACGGTCTGCAAAAGCTGTTCCAGACCCTTTGCAGAAAGATACTGCGCCTGCACCGGAATCAGCGTGGTATCCGCTGCGGCCAGTGCATTGATGGCGGTATCTCCGCAGGAGATAATTATAAATTCGCACATAGTGCGTACTGCTAGCCATAGAAGCGGAGCGACTACGGTCAGCATTCCCAGAGACGGCGTACAATCCAGCAGGATATAATCGTATTCCCGCCGGGCGCTGTCCAACACCTGTTTGAGCATCTTTTCCCGGCTCATACTGTTGACAAGGGCCACTTCCAGCCCTGCCAGTTCGATGTTAGCCGGAATCAGGTCAACGCCTTCCACATGGTGCAGGATGCCTTCACCGAGCGGGATGCACTGGTCGTTCATGGCTTTTGCCATCAGGGTAGAAAGGGTAGTGGGCAGTTCATCGGGCTGTTTCCAGCCCATGCTGATGGCAATGTCCGCATGGCGGGCAAATATAAATCTGCACGCAGTGCACACAACTAGCCATAGGAGCGAAGCGACTATGGTCAAGCTGCCCTGCGGGTCGGTATCCACCAACAGGACTTTTTTACCTTCCATCGCCAGCCCGATGCCTAGATTTTCACAGGTGGTGGTCTTGCCGGTGCCACCTTTCTGGTTGACGATGGCTATCGTGGTTGCTTTCTTTGAAATTGTCATCACCTCCGATTCGCTAAGTCGTTGTTGGTTTGGTTCTGGTAGGAAAGCTGCATCGTGGTGGGTGCGTTGTACAGAGAAGCGAGCAGATATTGTTTCATGTTTCGGATTGGGCTGCTGTTCTCTGCAAGGCACTTCAGCACAAATTTGATGTGGTCGGCATTCAGCTTCATAAACTGGCTGCGCACCACCTTGGCGGGGCGGTCATCCCCGGCAACTCGTAGCATCTTTCGCTTGGTCGCGCAGGTGTCCACCAGCAAATCTACGATCTGATAGATGGTGTCCTCATCGTCCGGGCAGAGCCGGAGCAGAAGGTCTACCTCCAAAGATTGAGAAAAATATTCCTCCAGTTGTTCACGTTCGCTCATCCAGTCGTTTTCATCGGAAGAGATAGGATCAGTATCGCTTATCTCTGTATTATTTCTCTCAGTCTTATTACATCGTAGTTTGGCCGGGTCTTGAAGCGTATTCTGGACGGTTCCAGAATCGTCATTATCACGATTCAAGTAGGGCGTTTTTGACGATTCTGACGAAAAGTTTTTCACATAGATCAGGTTGGGCTTACCAAGCCCGCGCCGCCTGCGTTCAATCAGACCGAAATTTTCCAGTTCCCGGAGCAGCTTAGTGGCTTTCTTGTCGGCACAGCCCAGTGAATCCTGCACCTCCTGCACAGTATAGATGATGAACACCCGCCCAGCTTTGTCCAACCAACCATTCCGGGCTGAAAGGCTCATGCGGTCCAGCAGGATACCGTACAGGGTTTTGGCATCTGTGGAAAGCGATTGGAAGCGGCTATCCTGAAACAACAGCTTGGGAATCCGGTAGAAAGAGAACAGCTCGCTGGACTGTCCATAGAAGTAATCAAGGTCTGCGGTTCTTGTCGGCTTTTTTTCGGGCATAGAGAATATCCCATTTTTCAGGTGTGGAACGGAATACATTGACCTGCTTCTTATAAGGGCAGTGGGCATACAGGCAGGTGCGGAACTTGAAATCGGGTCGATAGTACGGGCACAGCTTGCAGCTGTCCGGGGCACGGTCGGAACCTTCTCCAGCGGCGATCACATGGTGCATGGAGTGCTGAATATGGCGCAGAGCTTCGTTTCGCTTGTGGCTCACTTGGCATCACCTCGTTTCTCCAGCGGTGCCATCAGGTCTTTGTAGCAGGGAACCAGCACACAGGGCTTTGCCCGCTTGTAGGGGCACCCTTCGCACTTGCTGGGGCCTTTGGGCGGCTCGATCAGATAGTAGCAGTTCTCTTTGCCGAGAACGCAGCCCTTCTTTCGATTCTTCCAGAAGAAGCAGTGCCGGCAATCTGCCGGGCGGGAAGCGTGGCAGCGGATACCGTCTATCGTGACGGTCAGAACTGTTTTCATCGGTAAACCCTCCTTTGGTGGATTCGGGAAGTTCAGCCCGAAAACAAAAAAGCGCGTTCCTCTTTCTGTTCCGAGAGAACAGCGAGTGAACGCGCTATGTATGGAGAAAAGTGTTTTGCACGGTTTCTGGTAGGAATGTGAAAAATAGATTTACACAGTTTATCTTGTATTTACATGGATTTACAGGAAAGCGGCTGCCAATTTTAGCAGAGAGCCGGCAAACAGAGTCCAAAAGGTGCTTTATGGGGCTTCATTAGCTGGAAGCCTGATTTTATTAGCTGAAACCGAAAATTCTGCTAATGGCATTAGCTGGCTAATTTTGGTGATAGGTTCAAAATGAAAAATGCGAAGATCGTCTTTCACATGGAAAAATGACCTTCGCATTTTCTTAAAAGGATACCCCAGACAGGATTCGAACCTGCGGTCTCCTCCTTAGGAGGGAGGCGCTTTATCCAGCTAAGCTACTGAGGCATATTATGTATTATCGTTGATTTTTTTTGATTCAACGCGCTTGGAAACAAATGTGCGGAATGATTTTCAGAACGAAGTGAGCGACTGCATTACGACCGGAACGGTGTTAAACTTGTTGCATCAAAATCTGGCGAGAAAACCGTGATTCTCGGTCTTGCTTTTGATTAAAGCGATCACTTCTGCCCCCAAGGTATCAGGTTGACCGAATTCTTAGGAGGGGGACGCTCTATCCAACTGAGCTACTGAGACGTACTATAGATATGATACCGCAAACAGCGCACAAAATCAAGTTGAATCGGAGAGAAAAAAGGTGTATCCTATAAAGAGAGGCTCCTGCGCCGGGAAACTTTGCGCAGGGGCGGCAGAACGACTCGCCCCTCTGGCTGCTGGCCGGGGGAGCCCCGGGAGGTTGCAATGGGAAAAAACAAAACCAAAAAGCGGACACGCCGGCCCAACAAGGGATGGCTGGCGGGCAGCAGTGCGACGCAGACCATCTGCGGCAGCTTTCTGCTGGTCATCGCGGTGGGTACGCTGCTGCTTACCCTGCCCATTTCCAGCAGGACGGGGCGGCTGGGCGTCATCGACGCCATGTTCACCGCCACCAGTGCCACCTGCGTGACGGGCCTCGTCGTGCGGGATACATGGAGCCAGTTTTCGCTGTTCGGGCAGGTGATCATCCTGATGCTCATTCAGGTGGGCGGCCTCGGCCTTGTCACCCTCACCAGCTTCTTCGCGCTGGCGGCCCGGCGGCGGATGGGCTTCCGCGACCTGCGGCTGCTGGGCGAGAGCGTCTCGGCAGACGGCCTGTCCAAGGCCACTGAGGTGCTGAAGATCGTCATCAAGCTGGCGGCGGCTTTCGAGGCCGTGGGCATCGTGCTGCTGCTCTTCGCATTCGTGCCGCAGTTCGGCGCAGAAGGTGTGTGGGTCAGCGTGTTCACGGCCATCTCGGCTTTCTGCAACGCAGGCTTTGACCTCTTCGGACGGTTTGGCGCCTACTCCTCGCTGGCGCCGTACGTCAACAACTACTATGTGCAGGCTGTCATCATGTTCATGATCATGGCCGGTGGTTTGGGCTTCATGGTCTGGGTGGAGCTGGCGGAGCACCGCAAAAAGCGGCGGCTCTCCCTCCACGCGAAAGTCGTGCTGCAGTTCTCGGTCATTTTCTGGGTGGGCGGCGCGGCGCTGCTGGCTCTGCTCGAGTGGTCGAACCCCAGGACGATGGGCGGCCTGTCCGTCCCGGGCAAGATCATGGCGGCGCTGTTCCAGTCGGTATCCACCCGTACTGCGGGTATGAACACCATCGACCTCGCGGCCTGCAGCCCCATCAGCAAGCTGCTGATGAGCGTGCTGCAGTTCATCGGTGCGGCCCCCGGTTCGACGGGCGGCGGCGTCAAGGTGACGACCTTCGCAGTGCTCATCCTGACCATCCGCAGTGTGGCACAGGGCCGCGATGACTGTGTCATCGGCGGCCACCACATCGAGTCCAAGACGGTCTACCGCGCTCTGACCATCATCGTCATCGGCGCGGTGGCGGCGTTCGGCTCTGCCGTCGTGGTGTACTACAACACCGCAGAGACGGTGTCGGTCATCGACTGCATCTTCGAGTCCTGCTCGGCGTTCGGTACGGTGGGCCTGTCGGTGGGTGTCACTGGGCAGCTGAACACCGGCGCGAAGCTGCTGTATATGGCCTGTATGTTCATGGGCCGCGTCGGCCCGGTGTCGCTGGCGATCAGCCTGACGGCAAAGCCCGACGACAACAAGCGCAAAGTCCTCCCGGTGGGTCACATCAACGTAGGTTAAGCAAAAAGCGGGCGCTCCACCTGTCCGGAGAGACAGAGGAGCGCCCGCTTTCACTCATTATAAATTGTCCAGTTCCGTCTGGAGCTTTGCAAGAGAGTCCCGAATCGGCAGATGCTGGGGGCAGACGGCCTCACACTTGCCGCAGCGGACGCAGTGAATGGCCTTTTCGGCATCCGGGAAGCGGGCTGTCCACTGCTGGCGGATGGCGTCCTTATTGCCGAACATCCCAAGCTTGTTCCAGATGCTGAAATTGTCGGGAATGTCCACGCCCATGGGGCAGGGCATACAGTAGCGGCAGCCGGTGCAGCCGATTTTGATGTGGCTGCGCAGGACGTCGGCAGTCTGCCGGATGGCGGCGTTCTCGGCGTCGGTCATGGGGCGGAAATCTCCGAAGGTGGCGAGATTGTCGTCCAGCTGGTCTTCTGCGCTCATGCCGGAGAGGACGACTTTCACATTTTTGTGGCTGGCCGCCCAGCGCAGCGCCCATGAGGCCGCGCTGGCGTCTGTGTCCAGTGCATTCAGCGGCGCGGCGGCGTCCGGCGGCAGCTGTGCCAGCGTACCGCCCTTGATGGGCTCCATGATGATGAGGGGAACATTCAGTTCTTCGGTCAGAGCATAGCCCCGGTCGCCTGCGATCTCCTCGGCACGGTCATCGGTGTCGAGGTAGTTGTACTGCAGCTGGCAGAAGTCCCATGGCTGGTCGCGCAGGATATGCTCGAAGCCCGCCGCGTTGTCGTGGCAGGAGAAGCCAAAATTCCGGATGCGCCCGGCGGCCTTCTGCTCCCAGAGCCAGTCCACAATGCCCATCTCTTTGGCCGCGTCGTAGCGGGCTTTGTGCAGGGAATGCAGCAGATAGAAGTCGATGTAGTCCACGCCCAGCCGCTCGAACTGCTTCTCGAAGATGGCTTTGGCCTCGTCGAGGGTCTTGCAGCTCCACAGAGGCAGCTTGGTGGCGAGGTAGAAGCTCTCCCGAGGCCACTTGGCAATGACCCGGCCCACGAAAGGTTCGCTCTCACCGCCGTGGTAGGGGAAAGCGGTGTCAAAGTAGTTGACGCCCGCCTCCCGGGCCGTGTTCAGCAGCTTTTCGGCTCGCACTTCGTCGATGCGGCCATCCGGCAGGGTGGGGAAGCGCATACACCCGTAGCCCAGCAGCGAGGTGGAGATGTCCCGCCCGCTGCCCTCTTTTTTCGTCCAATCACGATACTCCATAGCCATTTCTCCGGCGGGGGTCCGCCCGCCGCTCCTTTGCCCTAAGTATAGCAGGAGAAATTGCGATAGACAAGACGAACACCCCGGCCTGCAGACAGCCGGGGTGTTGTATTCGTGCGGGAAATATGATATTCTAAAGGAACCCGGGTTGCGGCTCCCAGCGGCCATTTCGCGCCTTGAGCGGCGCTCATGTCCTGCTGGCCGCTGCCCCAACAGCTCCTCCCTGCATCCGCCGCAGGCGGCGGTCGTCGCTGTTGCAGATTACATGGACGATTTCCAACAGCAAAAAGAAATGACCGCCCAAGCCCTGACAAGCTGCGGTCATTCTTTTTGACTTAACGCCGGAAGGACGCTGACCATTCGCAGACAGTGCCTTTCTTGTTTATAGTATAGAGCTTTTGCAAGCCATTGTCAAGCAAAACGAGGGATAAGATGGATTCTCTGAAAATCGGAAATATCACCCTGCCCCACCGGGCAGTTTTTGGCCCGATGGCGGGCTTTACGGACGCGCCCTGCCGTCGGCTGATGGCCCAGCACGGCGCAGGATTTACAGTCAGCGAGATGGTGTCCAGCCGGGCGCTGGTCTACCACGACCACAAAACGGTCAGCCTGCTCAAAGCCGAACCCAACGGCGCACCCTACGGTGTGCAGATCTTCGGCGAGGTGCCCCAGATCATGGGCGAGGCCGCGGCGGCTATAGAAGAATATCAGTTCGACTTTCTGGACATCAACATGGGCTGCCCGGCCCCGAAGATCGTCTCGGGCGGCGCAGGCAGCAAGCTGATGCTGGACCCCGACCTCTGCGGCCGCATCGTCGAGCAGGTCAAGGCCCACACCACCCGCCCGGTGACGGTCAAGATGCGGAAAGGCTGGGACGCCGACCACATCACGGCGGTGGAGTGCGCCAAAGCCTGCGAGCAGGCGGGGGCTGAACTCATCGCCGTCCACGCCCGCACCCGGGAGCAGATGTACATCCCGGGCATCGACCCGGACATCATCGCCAAGGTCAAGGCGGCGGTGAAGGTGCCTGTGCTGGGCAACGGCGACATCCACACGGCAGAAGATGCCGTGGAGATGATGCAGCATACCGGCTGCGACGGCGTCATGATCGCCCGTGCCGCGCTGGGAGACCCGTGGCTCTTCGAGCGGGTGAACGCCGCCATCGAGGGCCTGCCGACGCCCAAGGAGCCGAACCTGCAGGCTCGGATGAACGCCCTCCGCCGTCAGGTGGAAGAGATGGTGGAGCAGAAGGGCGAATATACCGCCATGCCCCAGGCCCGCGCCCAGACCATGCACTATATGAAGGGCCTCAAGGGCGCTGCCGCCCTCCGCCGCTGCTGCTGCACCCTGTCCCGTCTGGAAGACCTGGACGAGCTTATTGCGGCGGTGTTCGAAGAGCAGCGCAAGGCCGGGCTGGACCCGGACGACGTGCGGGAAGTCCCCTTCCCGTGATCATTCGCTGCGGGTCAACTCGTCGAGGTTCTGGGTGAAGCAGGGGAGGCAGTGCGCCATGAACCAGTCGGCCTCGGGGCAGTGCATCCCTTCCAGCGCCTTCCGCTGCTGACGAAGCGCGGCGTCAAATTCGTGGTTGCCGCTGCGCTGCTCCTCCATGCACTTGACGATGGCCGAGAGCCGGTCGGCGGCTTTCAGGAGCCGCTTTTCCTCGGCGGTCAGCAGGCTGCCGGTGATGAAGGGGCTGACCTCCTCGGCCAGCTCCGGCGGCAGCAGACGGGTCATGGAATCCACGCTCTCGGTCTCCAGCGCCTTGTAGGCGTCCCGCAGGCCGGGGCTGCTGTACTTGACCGGCGTGGGCATATCGCCGGTGATGATCTCGGGTGCATCGTGATAGAGCGCCGCCACCGCCACCGTCTTGGGGCGGCAGGGCGTGCCGGTGTACCGCCGCGCGATGAGGCAAAGGGTATGGGCCAGCAGGGCAGTGTCGCAGGTGTGCTCGCTGAGGGATTCCGGGCGGGTGGAGTGCATCAGACTCCACCGGGTGATGTACTTCATCCGCGCCAGAAGGGCGCTGAACGGGTATAGCTTCATGTCGGCCTCCTTGAAGTGTCTTTGAGAGGGTTATACCCGCCCGGCGGGCGAATGTCAAGCAAAACACAAAAATTCTTTTTTTCCACACAGCCGCGTGCTATACTGGAACGCGAGAACGATGCAGGCGATGGGCCTGTGCCGCCCCTCCGGGCGGGGAAAGAGGATAGACATGGACGATTCAAAAAATCAGGCCGGAAATGCCCGGCTGCTCAATATGCCGGGGCGGCGGGACCAGATGCTCCGCACCATGCTGCTCTGTGCGCTGACGGCGGCGATATTCTTCCTGCCGTTCTATATCATCGACGGCGGATTTTTCCACTACGCGGGCGATTTCAACAGCCAGCAGATCAGCTTCTACCGCTATATGAACGGCTTCATCAAGGGGGCAGGCTGCCCGGACGGCATGGCCGGCGCGGCCCGCAGCACCTTCTCCTGGGCCACTGACCTGGGCAGCGGCGCGATGAACGCCTACTCGTTCTACCTGTATGGTTCGCCCTTCTTCTGGCTGTCCCTCATCTTCCCCCAGAACTGGCTGCCCTACCTCATGGTGCCGCTGCTGGTGCTGAAATTTGCCGTGGCGGGCGGCGGCGCTTACCGCTACCTCTGCCGCTATGTCCGCCGCTCCGATCACGCGGTGCTGGGGGCCTGTCTGTATGCCTTCTCGGGTTTCAGCATCTACAATGTCTTCTTCAACCACTTTATCGACGTGGTGGCCCTCTTTCCGTGGATGCTCTGGGCGCTGGACGAAACGCTCTACGAGCAGGAAGAGCACTACGGCCTCTTCGCGTTCTGGGCGGGGGTCAACCTGCTCAACAACTACTTCTTCTTCATCGGACAGGTCCTCTTCCTCGTCATCTACTTCATCTGCAAGCTGACGACGAAAGATTTCCCGATGAATGTCCGACTCTTCGTCCGGCTGGCCTTTGAGAGCCTGCTGGGCGCGGCTCTGGGCTTCGTCCTGCTCTGGCCGGCGGTACTCAGCATTTTGCAGAACCCCCGCACCATCGACCTGTCGTCGGGCTGGGGCTTTCTGACCTACTCGAAGGTGCAGCAGTATCTGGCCATCCTGCTGAGCTGGCTCTTACCGCCCGATTCGCCCTACATCACCTCCATCTGGTCGGAGGGCATCATCAAGTGGACGAGCATGTCGGCCTATCTGCCCCTGTGCAGTCTGGCCGGCGCGATGGCCTACTGGAGGGCGCGGAAGGGCGACAGCAAAAAGCGCATCGTCGCCACCTGCGCCATCTTCGCGCTGGTGCCGGTGCTCAACAGCGCCTTCTACGCCCTCAATTCCAGCTACTACGCCCGGTGGTACTATATGCCGGTGCTCATCCTCTGCGCCATGACGGCCAGTGCGCTGGAAAGCCCCGACATCTCTGCCGACGAGCTGGACGCCCCGGTCCGCGGCATCGGCTGGCTGATGGTCGCGACGCTGGCGTTTGCCCTGGTGCCGGTGCAGGACAGTGATACCAAAGAATGGTCGCTGGGTGTGCTGCAGAACCCCGGCCAGTATGCCGCCGTCCTGAGCTTCGGCATCGGCGGTCTTATCCTGTACCGCCTGCTCTGCCGCCGCTGGCGGGGGAGCAGGGCCTTTGCCCGTCGGATGACGGCAGTGGTGCTGGCCTTTGCCTGCGCGTTCGGCATGGTACACACCGGCATCGGCAAGTTCGGCCAGTGGCACACCGACAGCGACCTTGTGGAGCAGTACACCTCCGCCATCAAGCTCAAGGATGACCTGCCCGAGGGCGACTGGCGCGTGGATACCTACAAGACCCACGATAACCTCGGCCTCTGGCTTGACAAGAGCAGTCTGCAATACTTCGGCAGCACGGCCGCGCCCAGCATCCTCAGCTTCTACCCGGCACTGGGCGTCAAGCGGGATGTCCGCAGTGAGCCGGACATCTCCAACTACGCCCTGCGGGGTCTGCTGAGCGTCAAGTACCTCATCACCACGCCCGAAAAGCAGGAAGATTTCCTCGCCGCTGCGGACGACGGATGGAGCTACTACGACACCAAAGACGGCTTCATGCTCTACGAGAACGAGAACTACGTTCCCATGGGCTTTACCTACGACTACTATATTACGGAGGAGTCCTACGAGACGACCGTTAAAAATACCCGCGCGAACCTCCTGATGCGGGCGCTGGTGCTCAGCGAAGAGGACGCCGAAACCTACGGCAAGTACCTCGAGAAGCTGCCTGAAGCAAAGCTGGACGACCTGTGGTACGACACCTACGTCTCGGACTGCGCCGACCGCCGCGCCTCGGCCTGCAGCAGCTTCCGGATGACCAACTCCGGCTTCCATGCGGAGATCACGCTGAAGAAGGACAACCTTGTCTTCTTCTCCGTGCCGTACGACGATGGATTCACGGCCTACGTCAACGGCAAAGAGGCAGATATTGTCCGGGTGGACGAGGGGCTGATGGCCGTCCTTGCCCCGGCGGGGGAGAATACCATCGACTTCGTCTATCAGGCCGACGGTTATTCCCTGGCCAGCAAAGTCTCGCTGGCAGCGCTGGCGGCATTCGTCCTATACGCCGGGTATTTTGTCTGGAAGAAAAAGAAACGCTGTTGAATCGCGGTTTGTCAATGCGCATTCTCCCATAAAATGCAGAGCGCTTTTTGTGGAAAGAGCGAATAGCCCTTCCGGCCAAAACGTGATAAAATAAAGGCGTTGTGCTGCCGGAGCAGCCGGAAAGGAAGCGCGAAAACTATGGAACAAAGCTATTTGATGCCGGGACAGGAACGATGGGAATCATTCCGGGATGCAAATGGAGTGCCGAAGGTTCGCTATTCTTACTGCTCGCTGAAGGGGCGGCTGTTCCGCTGTGTGAGCCGCAGCCGGGAAGAGGCCGAGCGCCTGTGCGAGGACTGGCTGGTAGGCCAGGACCGCTGCTACCGCAACTGAAGATCCGATTTGACAAGACTGCCGTGCAGAAAGACGATGCACGGCAGTCTTTTTCGTGCGTCAGGAACGGACGGGCCGGAAAAATCAGTTGATTCCGACTTGAAAAGACGGTATAATAAACTATTATGGAAAACAAGACTCTGCCAACAGCAGAGCGTGAAAAAACGGAAAAGGGGGAGAGGGGATGGACCCACGATTCGAGCGCTATATTGAAGATCTCAGGACGGTCCGCACCCTCTCCCAGCCTAAATTCTCCCCGGAGATGAAAGCGAAGGAGCTGCTGGAGACCATCCAGTCCAACGCCATCAAGTGCTTCGACTACATGAAGGAGAACAACGCCATCCTCAATGAGCTGGTATTCCGGCGTGCGCCTGCGGAGCTGACGAGTGCCGAAATTGCCAGCCTGCAGGAGTTTGCCGACAAGATGTTCGACTACGCCAGCAGCGAGGACTGCGGCATCGCCTACAAGGTCTACAGCCTCCTGCTGGAAAACGCCCGCCTTCGGGGCGACAAGCCTGCCATCGTCCGCTATCTGTATGGAAAAGCGGCTTCTCTCCACTACCTCAATGTCCGGGGCGGCGACTATGCCATCAACCCTTACGGGACGCAGGTGCGCGGCCTTTTTCGGGAGGGTGCAGGCTATATTGCGGAGTATGAGTCCTTTGATAAGACGACAAAAGGCTGCATCATGCGCTGTCTGGGCAACAGCCGGATGTCCATGCCGCGCAGTACGCCGGAAGAATGCACCGAATATATGAAGGTGTTCGACAAGGCGATGGGCATCATCACCGACCCTTACTACCACCGGCTCGACCCGGACCTTCCGTGGGGCGAATTCGAGTATGCGATGCATATGGACCGGGAGACGCTGCTGAGCTATCTGCGCCACCACAACGACCCGGTGGTCGCCGCCAGGGTGATGGAGTCAGCGGAGGCCATCTACCGCGACCGGGTGCTCTATAAGGGCGAGGAGGCACGGCTGCAGAACTGGCGTGTCAGCTATCTTTATAAGGCGGCCTGCTTCCATGCCGGACGGTGTACGGCCCGCGAGGTGGTGGAAGAGCTGCTGGACATCATCCACCACACCGACATCCAGGACTACAGCGACACTGGCATCAACAGGAACCTCACGGCGGTGTCTTATCTGGTGGCTTACGAGGTCAAGATGCCGCCTGCCGACCGGAGGGAGATGGCATGCCGCACCGAAGAAGTGATGGACCGCAGCTTGCGGTATCTGGACAATGTACCCCAGAATCGGTACTCCCGTGTGGTCAGCCGTGCCGTGCGCGAGCTGGTGGAGATGCAGGCCGAGGCCGGAACGGCCCGCCGCAGTCTGCTGAATTATATCCTCGTGGCTCACAAGCCGACCTATGTCCACTCCATGATGGTGGCCGGCCTGACCCGCATGTTCGTCAAGCAGATGCTCAAAAAGTCGCCCGAGCGGTTCGTGGGCGTCATGGGCTGCAAGACGGTGGAGGAAGTCCGCCGCAGCCGCATTGAGATCTGCGAGCTGGCCTATGAGTGCGGCCTTTACCACGATGTAGGCAAGAGCTATGTGTTCCTGTACATCGGCAACAACTACCGCCGCCTGCTGGACGAGGAATTTACCTGCATCCAGTGGCACACGGTGTTCGGCTGCGAGCTGCTGTGCAATGTGGGCGGAAAGGACGACCTGGCCCCGGCGGCGCTCTACCACCACACCTTCTACGACGGACACGGCGGCTACCCGAAAAATTATCCGCCCTGCCCGGCAGGCATCAAGCCCATCGTGGACGCTCTGACCGTGGCCGACTCGCTGGACGCGGCCACCGATAATATCGGCCGCTGCTACACGATGGCAAAGCCGGTGGATACGCTGCTGGGCGAATTCCACGCCCAGAGAGGCACCCGCTATGCGCCCGAGGTGGTGGCGCTGCTGGACGATGAGGAGTTCTGCCGTGATTTGAAGGAAACACTGGACGAGACGCGCAAGAGCGTCTATCTCGAGGTCTACCACATCAAGCGGTAAAAGGGGGCGCTGAGGGTGAAAACAGAGAAAACGCCCCTTTTCCGGGGCATTGGCGAGACGGCGCTGGCCGAGATGTTCACCTGCGGCGGTGCGCGCTGCAAGACCTACGCGAAGGGCGAAGTCCTTCTGCGGGCGGGCTGTATCACCCGCGAGGTGGGCGTCGTGCAGGCGGGCGGCGTCAACATCGAGAACATCGACCTCTGGGGCAACAGGAGCATCCTGAGCCATGTCCCGGCGGGGCAGGTGTTCGCGGAGACCTATGCCTTCTGCGGCGAGCCGATGATGGTGGACGTGGTGGCGGCGGAAGAGACGGAAGCGCTCTTTTTGAACATGGACGTCCTCATCCACACGCCCCACCCGGACAGCGAGTGGCAGCCGGTCCTCGTGCAGAACCTGCTCAACATCTCGCTGCACAAGAATCTGGCCCTCTCGGAGCGCATCTTCTGCACGGCCCCGAAGACCGTCCGGGGACGGCTGCTGCTGTATCTCTCCAATCAGGCCGCGAAGGCGGGCAGCAAAAGCTTCCGCATCCCCTTCGACCGTCAGGGTCTGGCCGACTACCTCAACCTCGACCGCAGCGCCCTCTCGAAAGAGCTGGGCAAAATGCGGGATGAGGGAATCCTGAAAACAACAAAAAACGAATTTACCCTGCATGAGCTGCCGGAATGAGGAGAGCTTTTTCTCTTCACATTTCCCCCTCCCTTCGCATACATCGGTGGGAAGGGGGAATGCAATGTGAACGTCTATCTGTTTGCGGCGGTCATCCTGCTGCTGCCGGCGCTCTGTACGGCGCTGGGGGCGGCGGGGGTCTTCTTAGTGCGTCGGGCCGACGAGCCCCGCACCCGGCGGATGCTCTGCGGCATGGCGGCGGGCATCATGCTGGCCGCCAGCGTGTGGAGCCTGCTGCTGCCTGCCATCGAGAGGGCGGAGGCCGGGACGCTGCCGGTCTGGCTGGCCCCGGCGGCGGGGCTGGTGCTGGGTGCTGTGGGCCTGCTGCGGCTGGAAGAGGCTGCCGGGCGGCTGATGCACACCGGGTCAAAAGAGGATGGCCGGATGGGCCGGGTGGTGCTGGCCGTGACTCTCCACAATCTGCCCGAGGGCATGGTGGTGGGACTTGCGGCGGCGCTGGCCCTGCGGGGCGAGCCGGAGGCCGTCAGCGGGGCGCTGGCCCTTGCGCTGGGCATCGGCCTGCAGAATATCCCGGAAGGCGCGGCGGTGAGCCTGCCGCTGGTGCAGGCCGGGCAGGGGAGACGGAAGGCCTTCTGCGCCGGTGCTGCGTCGGGCCTCGTGGAGCCGCTGGGGGCGCTGCTGGCGCTGGCCCTCGCGGGCTGGGTGAGCGCGGCTCTGCCGTGGCTCATGAGCGCCGCCGCCGGGTGCATGGTCTGTGTGACGGCTCAGGAGATGATACCGGAAGCCGTGGAGCAGGACGAACCGGCGGGCGTCATCAGCGTGGTGCTGGGATTCGCCCTCATGATGGCGCTGGATATTGCGCTGTAGCAAAAAAGCCGATGCAGCTGCATCGGCTTTTTTGCTGTCAGTTCTCTTTTGCGAGGTAGACCGTCGTGGAGGGAAATGCGAAATCCACGCCGTCGGCCTTCATCACATCCATGATGTTGAGGTTCAGATCGTTCTGCATCCGCAAAAACACGCCGAGGTCGGCGGTGCGCAGATAGGCAGAGACCATCAGGTTGATGCTCGAGTCGCCGAAGCCGGTCATCCGGACAAAGGCGGTGTCCTCGTAGGTGTCGGGGCTGGCCTTGAGCAGAGCGTCGAGGTCGGCCATCAGCTTTTCCAGCTGGGGCCGGGTGGTGTCGTAGGTGACGCCCAGCGTGAAGCGGTAGAGCCGCCTGTTGCGGAGGGTAGCGTTGTTGATGGTGGCACTGCTGACGGTGCTGTTGGTGAGGATGTAGATGGAGTTATCCACGGCCCGGACTTTCGTGGAGCGGAAGTTGATGTCCACCACTTCGCCCTCCACGTCGCCGACGGTGATCCAGTCGCCGATGGAGAAGGGCTTGTCCAGCAGGATGACCACGCCGCTGAAGAAATTCTTGGCCATATCCTGTGCGGCCAGAGAGATCGTAAGGCCGATAAGACCGGCACTGGCCACGACGCTGCCCACGGGCAGGCCGCTCTCCTGTGCGATGGTCGCGCCGCAGAGCACCACGACGGCTACTTTGTAGACTTTATCCAGCAGGGTGAGCAGGGTGCGGTTGGTGCGGACTTCTTCGCTGAACGAGGCCAGCAGCAGAGCCGCGATGCCGGAAGCGTGGTAGAAGCCGGTGCCGATGAGGAAGACCAGCATCATCCGATAGGCTTTGAGCAGCAGGGCCGGAAGGCCGGGGATGGCCCAGGGCAGGCTGCGCAGGGCCAGATACATGCCGGTGTACCACGCGATGCGGGCCGCCGGGCGGGCAAAGCTTTCCAGCAGGGGGTGCGTAAAGGCAAAGTGCCAGCTGCGCTTCAGCAGGCGGGGGAAGAGGTTTTTTTGCATCCAGCGGCTGACGACCCAGCCGATGAACAGCAGGGCCAGCGCACAGACGCACCGGGCTGCAAAGGCCAGCCAGCCTTCCAGCAGCAGTCCGGCGATGGAAAAGCCGAGATCGTTGATGGTGAAAAGCATAGAAACAGATACCTTTCTGACGAATTATAAAATCAGTATACCATATTACAGCCAGCGGTGCAAATCGGGAGAGGCTTGTTAAAAAAAGCATAAAAGGGCTTGACAAGACAAACCCGCCGCGTTATACTCTGCAAAGAAAGTTCGTTTCAGGGCGGGGTGCGATCCCCCACTGGCGGTACAGCCCGCGACCACTCCCAAAGAGTGCTGACCCGGTGAGACTCCGGGGCCAACGGTATAGTCCGGATGCAAGAAACGGCAGGCAATTTGATTTGTTTGTGCGCGCCCTGTTATAGTGTAAGCTATGGCAGGGCGCGTTTTCATTTGTCTTCCCGGTTCCAGCGAGCGAGAAAAGGGCTTTCCAGTCTTTATTTGAATGGGGGCAGCCGCCCCGGGAGGAAAATTATGAGAAAAGATACGACCCACAACCTGACCGTTGCCGCCATGCTCAGCGCAGTGGCGTTCATCCTGATGTTCATCGAGTTCCCCATCCCGATGCTCATCCCGTCCTTCGTCAAGATGGACTTCTCCGACCTGCCCGCCCTGCTGGGCGCGTTCGCCCTCGGCCCGGTGTACGGCGTGGTCATCAGCTTCATGAAGAACCTGCTCCACATCGTCGTCAAGGGTACCAGCACTGCCTGTGTCGGCGAGCTGTGCAACTTTATGCTGGGCGCTGTCTTCTCCGCTGTGGCGGGCTTCATCTACAAGCATCATAAGAGCCGCAAGACCGCCATCCTCGGCGCGGTAGCGGGTGCCGCCGCCATGGCCCTGTTCAGCGTACCCTCCAACTACTTCATCACCTACCCGGCCTATGTGGAGTTCTACCATATGCCGCTGGAAGCCATCCTCGGCATGTATCAGGCCATCCTGCCCTCTGCCGACAGCCTCATGAAGTGCCTCGTCATCTTCAACCTGCCCTTCACGCTGGTCAAGGGTCTGCTGGACGCCGTGCTCTGCATGGTCATTTATAAGCCCCTGTCTCCTATCCTGCATGGCCGGAAGTAAATTTGAATAAACAAAATGGGCATGTGCCGCCGGCACATGCCCATTTTGTTTATTGTAACGCTCCCTTATCGAGCCACTTGCCCCTTGCAAGCCGAATGAGGAACAGCGCGCCCCGGATGCAGAGCTCGATGCACATGGCGGCCCAGACGCCCACGAGGCCCAGCCGGGGAGCCAGCAGGAAGGCGAGGGTGAGCCGGACGCCCCACATGCTGAACAGGTTCAGCACAAAGCAGCCTGTGCTGTCGCCTGCGCCCTGCATCGCGCCGCTTGCTACGATGCTGGCTCCGAACATCGGCTCGGCAAAAGCCTCGATGCGCAGCACCTGCGCACCCAGCGCGATGACGGCGGCGTCTGCCGTGAAGATGCCCATAAGGGCCGGGGCGAAGAGCCAGAGCCCCGCGCCGGACAGCGCCATGATGCCGATGCCCATCATGGTGCAGAGCCAGGCGAACCGCTTCGCCATGTCCCGGCGGTGTGCGCCGACGGCCTGCCCGATGAGGGCGATGGAGGCGTCCTGAATGCCGTAGCCTGCCATGTAGCAGAGGCCCTCGGCGCTGACGCCGAGGCTGTTGGCCGCGATGGCCACCGTGCCGAGGCCCGAGACGATACGGACGAGCAGCACCTGCGCCGACGAGAGGGCCGCACGCTCAGCGGCCAGCGGTGTACCCACCCGCCAGAGATTGCGCAGGCAGGCGGAGGTGATGCGCCAGCTGCCGGGCTTTCGGATGCAAAGCGGGCCGTCCCGCAGCAGCAGGACGCCCAGCGCCAGCAGACCGCCGATGGCCGTGGAAAGCGCTGTGCCAAGCGCCGCACCCGGGACTTCGAGGCCTGCGCCCCAGACTGTGACGCTCTGGCCGAAGAGCAGGATCTGCCGGGTGGGGTTGATGAGGAAGAAGTTGAACACCACGTCCAGCACACAGACCAGCACGCTGATCAGGCTGGGCGTCAGGGCGTCGCCGGTGGCGCGGAGCATGGCTGTGTACATTCCCATGGCCATCGTGAAGGGAAGGGCCGCCGACCAGATGGCGAAGTAGGCGCTGGCATCGGCTTGGAGCGAGATGTCCGCCCCCAGCCACCCGGGCAGGAAGCGGCTGATGCCGACACCGAAAGCCGCAGCGCCCAGACCCAGGATGAGGTTGAAGAGCATGGACTGCCGCAGCACGCCCCGGGCGTCCTGCCGGCGGTCGGCCCCGAGGTACTGGGCGATTTGGATGGAAAACGCGGTGTACAGTCCCACAAGGATGCCGTGGAGCAGCCAGGTGCTCGAGCTGACGATGCCGATGGCGGCGGTGGCCTCTGCGCCGATGTGGCCCACCATGGCGGCGTCGATGTACTCCATCGCCGTGACCACCAGCTGCTCCAGAATGGAAGGGATGCTCAGCGCCAGCGCGATGCGGGCCGTGTCGGACAGCGGGACGTCCTCGCCCTGCCGCATCCGGGCCGAGAGCTGCTCCAAAGAAAGTGTCATGTAGTCTCCTGTTTTCTGTGTTGATAAGCTGCCTTACTATTATAGGCACGGGGAGGAAGATTGTCAAACCGGGCGATTGATTTTTTGGCTCTGGCGTGATACACTCTCGGAGTAAGAAGAATATCATTGAAAGAGGTTCAAAATATGCTGCAGCTTATTTCAGCTACCGGCCAGCAGACCGTGGACGCGCTGGCGTTCCTGCTGGCGTTTGCCCTGACCGCCCTGATGGACTCGGTCTTCCACGACAAGCTCCCCCACGACCATGGCCGTGCCTTCGCCGTCAACGGCGAGCTCTCCAAGGGCAAGGCCCGGGGTTCCGGACTCATCTTCGTGCTCTGCATCGCGCTGGTGACGCTGGCGGTGGTGCCTTTTAAGGTGGAGTACCTTATTTATACCGTTCTGCTCATCGCCTCCATGCTGTCGGGCTACTTTGACGACGCCTCCGAGACGGCGTGGAACGAGTACAAGAAGGGCCTCATCGACTTCGTCATCGCCGTGGTGGCAGGTGTTACCTACCTGAACTTCAACGGCACGAGCGTCAGCTTCATGAGCACCACCTTCACCATTGCCTATCCGCTCTACCTGCTGCTCATCGTCATCCTCATCTGGGCCAGCATCAACGTGGTCAACTGCACCGACGGCGTGGACGGCCTGTCCGCCGGCCTCGCGGTGGTGAGCATCGGCACCTTCCTGCTGGCTTACGGCGAGGAGCTGGGGGGCTACTCCACCGCTGCCATCGTCTTTATCGGCGCACTGCTGGCCTACCTGTGGTCCAACGCAAAGCCCTCCAGCCTCCTGATGGGCGACGCCGGCAGCCGTGCCATGGGCTTCTTCCTCGCCATCCTGGCCCTCAAGTGCGGCCACCCGTTCGCCTTCCTGCTGGCGGCGCTGGTGTTCATCGTGGACGGCAGCCTCGGCATCCTGAAGATCAGCTTCAAGCGCTTCCTCCACATCAGCATCCTCAAGAACACCCTCACCCCGCTGCACGACCATGTGCGCAAGCGCATGGGCTGGAGCGACGAGCAGGTGGTGACCCGCTGGCTCATCCTGCAGGCCGTCGCATCGGCGCTGCTCCTGCTGATGACCCGCTGATTTACGGATTTTAAGTACGATGTTTGTGCAGCTTTACAAAATGCAGATTGACCCGCTCTGATTTTTGTTGCACTTTATGGATTGAAAGTCAAGCGGAAAAAGACTATACTTTAACTAACAAAAGCAAAGGCGCTTAAGTGGATGTATTCACTTTGCGCCTTTTTTGTTTTTTCGTTTTTGTGTGCGGTTCGGGAAAGCCGCACAGGATGCGCTGTCCGCGGCGCTGGAGCACGGACGACAGAACAGGATAGGGAAAGGCGGGGATCACAGTGATCAAACTCGAACACGTTGACAAGTACTTCGGAGACCTGCACGTCCTCAAAGACGTGAACCTCGAGGTCGCCGAGGGCGAAAAGCTGGTCATTATCGGACCGTCCGGCAGCGGCAAATCTACCACCGTCCGCTGCATGAACTTTCTGGAAGAGCCGACCAGCGGCCACGTCTACATCGACGGTCAGGAGCTGACCAACAAGAACAAGACCAGGATCGTCCGCGACAACATGAGCATGGTCTTCCAGCAGTTCAACCTCTACCCCCACATGACGGTGCTCAAAAACCTGACGCTGGCACCCATGAAGCTCCATCACAAGACCAAGGCAGAGGCCGAAGAGCTGGCATATCATTATCTTGAGGTCGTCGGCCTCCGGGACAAAGCGGATGTCTACCCTCCGCAGCTGTCCGGCGGCCAGCAGCAGCGCATCGCCATTGCACGCGCCCTCTGCGCACAGACCAAGATCATCCTGTTCGACGAGCCGACTTCGGCCCTCGACCCTGAGACCATCCAGGAAGTGCTGGATGTCATGGTAAAGCTGGCACACGAGAAGAACATCACGATGGTGGTCGTCACCCACGAGATGGGCTTTGCACGAAACGTGGCCGACCGCATCGTCTTTATGGCGGACGGCCAGATCATTGAGGAAGGCACGCCGGAGCACTTCTTCACCAACCCCAAGAACGAGCGCGTCCGGCAGTTCCTGAGCAAGATCGTCCGCTGAGAGGACGAACAACAAAGGTTGACACGGCAGGGGCTCACAAGTTGTGGTGAGACGCCGTTGTTGATAACAGGCCGTTTTCGGAGCGGACAGGGAAAGCCGCTCGGGCCGAAAAAAAAAAAAAACAAAGAGGAGTGGTTTATTATGAAAAAGATCTCGCGTCGTGATTTCCTGAAAGTCACTGGTTTGGTGGGCGCTGCTGCTGCCCTGACCGCCTGCGGCGGCTCCGCAAGCTCCACCGCAGCCTCCACGGCCTCTTCTGCCGCCGGCAGCGCAGCCGCTTCCGTCGCAGCGCTGGGCGCTGACACCCAGGCCATCGTGGACCGCGGTGTCCTGAAGGTGGGCGTCAAGAACGCAGTGAAGGGCTTCAGCTTTCAGGATACCCTCACCGGCGAGTACAAGGGCCTCGAGGACAGCCTCGCAGAGATGATCGCAGAGCACCTCGGCGTGGACGTTGAGTTCACCACAGTCACCGCCGCCACCCGCGGCGAGCTGCTGGACTCCGGCGACATCGACGCCGTTCTGGCTACCTTCACCATCACCGAAGAGCGCAAGAAGAGCTGGGACTTCTCCACCTCCTACTATACCGACTACGTTTCCGTTCTGGTGGAGGACTCCGCCGGCATCAAGGGTCTGGCTGACCTGAAGGACAAGGTCGTGGGCGTCTCCTCCGGCTCCACCTCCGCTCGTGCTCTGGTCAAGGCCATGATCGACGAGGGCGTGCTGGACGGCGCAAGCTTCGACGCCGACACCTTCAACGCCGACACCTGGAAGGATGGCGTCTCCTTCCGTCAGTACGACGACTATCCCGCCATCAGCACCGCGCTGAGCGCAGGCGAAGTGCAGGGCTTCTGCGTCGATAAGTCCATCCTCGCCATCTACAAGACCGAGGGCCGCAGCTACATTGACGCTGAGTTCAGCCCGCAGGAGTATGGCGTCGCCACCAAGAAGGGCAGCGACTTCTCCACCCTGTGCGACGACCTCGTCAAGGGCTGGCTGGCAGATGGCACCATCGAGCAGCTCATCAAAGACAACGGTCTGGATTAAGCCCAGACTTTTCAGAACCAAGAGAGCGTAGGGAAAGGGGAGTTTGCCATGTCTGGCTTGTTTTCGTTAGAGTCCTGGTCCACCGTCTGGACGCATCGTGAGAGTTTTCTGCTGGGTCTGGGCAACACGCTGCAGACCGCCGTCTGCGCACTGGCGCTGGCCTTCATCATCGGCGCTGCGCTGGGCCTGATGTCCACCAGCGGCAGTAAGCTGCTGCGCATCATCGCCCGCATTTACGTCGAGTTCGTCCAGAACACCCCGCTGCTGCTGCAGCTGTGCTTCCTGTATTACGCGCTGGCATTTGCAGGCGTGAGCCTCGGCGTCATCCGCACCGGCATCATTGCACTGGGCGTTTACACCGGCGCTTACATGGGCGAGGTCGTCCGCGCCGCCATCGAGTCTGTGCCGAAGGGCCAGTTCGAGGCCGCACAGGCGCAGGGCTTCAACTATCTGCAGCGGATGGGCTATATCATCCTGCCCCAGAGCATCCCCGTGATGCTCCCCCCGATGGTCAACCAGGTGGTCAACCTCTTCAAGAACACCTCCTGCCTCTACATCGTGGGCGGCGCCGACCTCATCAGCGTGACCTACAGCTTCGTCACCGGTGCTTCCACCGGCGGAGCATACGCCCCCGCTTATATCGTCTGCGGCCTCATCTTCTTCGTGGTCTGCTTCCCGCTGTCCACCCTGGCAGCCCGCTGGGAGGCTTCCCTCAAGGAGCGCAAGGGCCGCGTGAACACGGGTCTCAAGACCGCTGCCAAGAAAGTAGAGCTGAAGGAGGCTGCCTGATATGAAGACGCTTGCTGCAAGCCTTTCCATCCTGACGAGAGAAGGCGTCATGCTCTACCTGCTGCGCGGCGTGGCCTTCACCTGCATCATCTCGGTGCTGGGCGTCATCATGGGCCTCATCGTGGGCTCTCTGCTGGCGCTGGCCCGCACCTACTGCAAAAAGGGTCCGGCCCGCATCCTCGGCTGGTTCGCTGCCGCCTACATCGAGCTGTTCCGCAACACGCCCTACCTGCTCTGGATCTTCATCTGTGTGGTGTTCTGCCCCTGCCCGGGCTTCTTCGCCCGCAAGATGTTCGGCCTGACCAGCGTGGAGATGAAGCTTCTGTTCAAGGCCGCTCTGGCCCTCATCCTCTTCAACTCCTCCGTCATCGCCGAGATCGTCCGCGGCGGCCTGAACGGCGTCTCCAAGGGCCAGTTCGAGGCCGGCTATGCACAGGGCTTCAACACCGCTGAGGTGCTGCTCTACATCGTCCTGCCGCAGGCTTACCGCAACATCGTGCCGACCCTGCTCAGTCAGGTCATCACCACCATCAAGGACTCCTCCTATCTGGCAAACGTGGCCACCATCGAGCTGATGGCCCGCATCCGCCAGCTGCTGAGCGCCGCAGGTACTTACAACGGTCTCGGCACGGTGAACGTCTCCGACGTCATGGTGTTGTTCGGCACGGCCTGTGTCATCTACTTCATCATCAACTTCACCCTGAGCTGTGTGGTGCGCGCAATGCAGAACCGCCGCAGGAAGGCTCTGGTCTTTGCCCCGGCAAAGGCCGCATAAACGAAGACCTATTCCAATTTCCCAATTCCCAATTATTCCCCTGTCATTGTTCTGTCAATGCCAAAAGCGCCCGGCGGGTCATCCGCCGGGCGCTTTTGGTGTATAGAAATAAAAATACAAGCTTTTCAATATGCCAAAGCCTCTCCCCTTGGGAGCAACAACGACGACCGCCGCCAGCGGCGGAAACAGGGAGGAGCTGTTGGGGCCGCGGCCAGCAGGATGCGAGGCCCGCACCAAGGGCCGAAGCAGACGCTGGGAGCCGCAACCCGGGCAGTGGCACGCCGCAGGCGTGACGGAGAGGTTATTATGATGCAGCTTTCTCTGCCGCCTCCACCACATGGCTCACCAGCACGGAGGTCGTCACGGTGCCGACGCCGCCGGGGACGGGGGTGATGGCCTCCACCACCGGCTCTGCCTCGCCAAAGCGGACGTCACCGCAGAGCCTGCCTTCCTCGTTGACATGGATGCCCACATCCACGACGACCTGACCGGCCCGCAGATGCTCTGCGCCGATAAAGCCCATCCTGCCCATGGCCACCACCACAACATCGGCCTCGCGGCAGACTTCCGGCAGGCTCTGGGTGCGGGAGTTGCAGAGGGTGACGGTGGCGTTTTCCCGGTCCAGCATCATGGCTGCGGGCTTGCCCACCACGAGGCTGCGGCCCACGACGACGGCCCGCCTGCCGGAGAGGGGGATGCTGTAGAATTTCAAAATTTCAAGACAGGCCTGCGCCGTGCAGGGCGGATAGCCGACGGCAGTGTTGGTGAAGACACCGGCCAGCGAGCCGTCGGTGATGCCGTCAATGTCCTTTTCGGGCGAGAGCGCGGCGCGGATGGTCCTGTCATCAAACTGTTTGGGCAGGGGGCGGAAGAGCAGACAGCCGTGGATGGCGGCGTCTGCGTTGATGCCGGCAATGACGCGCAGCAGCTCCTCCTGCGAAGCGTTGGCGGGCAGAAGGAACTGCTTCACCTCGACGCCCACCTTCGCACAGCGGGCCATGACGCCTTTCTCGTAGGAGAGGTCATCGGGGCGCGCACCCACCCGGACGACGGCCAGCGTGGGGACAACGCCCTTTTCCCGCAGTGCGGCGCAGCGGGCGGCATTTGCTTCGTTCATGGCGGCCACGACGGGCGCACCCTTCAAAATGGTAGACATATACGTTCCCTTTCTATGCATCAGGGCATCAGGCCCGCAGGCGGCTTGCCACGGACTGGTAGACCTCGTCGGCCAGCGGCAGATATTCCGCCAGCATCCGGGCCGCTTTTTCGTCCAGCGCGGCGGCATGGGCGCGGTCGGTCATGAGCTTTGTGTTGATGGCGACATTCAGCGCCGATGACTGAAGCGCGGCCTTGCAGAACAGCGCCGCACAGCCTGCGTCTGAGACAGCCAGCACGCTGCCCTTTTCGGCGTAATCGGCCGCAAGGCGGATGCCCTCACAGCAGGCGTCCATGATGTCCAGCGGCACGGCGCAGGCCCCTTCCAACGCCTCGGCCAGCACAGCGGCCTTGTGGGCCTGCTGTTCGGGCGTCTCTCTGGGCAGGCCGTAGGCCGCCGCCAGAGGCGTGAATGCGTCGGCGTCCGCCTGCACGAGGGCTTCCAGCCGTTTGCGCAGGGCCTCAGCACGGGCATTCAGCGCCAAAATCTCTTCTTCCACGGCGGCGTATTTCTTTTTGCCGGTGGTGAGCTCCCCCACCATATTGCCCAGCGCCACGCCTGCCGCGCCCACGAGGGCCGCCGCGCCGCCGCCGCCCGGGGCGGGGGCTTTGCTGGCAAGCCGGCCCAGAAAGTCCTCACAGCTCAGTTGCGTCAAATCCAAAGTAAAGTCCTCCCTCTGTCACGAATCCGTCCAGTTTTTCGTCATGGGCGTCCACTGCCGCTTTATCCACCCGCTGGGCCTCAAAGGCCACGCCCAGCTTCACAGCCCGGGTGCAGCGGGGGAGGTAGCGGTCATAGTAGCCTTTTCCCATCCCCACCCGGCGGCAGACTGCATCAAAAGCCGTGCAGGGGACCAGCACGAGGTCGAGCTGGTCCGGCCGTAAAATCTCCGACCGGCTCAGAATGGGCGTGCGGATGCCGTAGGCACCCACTTCCCAGCCGTCCGGCCCCGGCACGGCGGCTGTCAGCGAAAAGCCCTCGCCGCAGACGGGGTAGGCCGGCGTTTTGCCCTGCCGGGCCGCTTCCACAGCCAGCGCCGAGAGGTCGGCTTCGCCGCCGAAGGCCGCGTAGAGCAGGATGTTTTCTGCCTTTTTGAAGCAGTCCAGAGCCATGATGCGGGCGCAGAGAGCGGCGTTGGAACGGGTGCGCTCGGTGTCCGACAACGCCCGGCGGGCCGCAATGCCCGCTTTGCGCTGTGCGGCCTTTTGCTCCGTGATGGTCATGGCAATGCGCTCCTTTCTGCAGCCGGTGGGCAAATCTGCACAAAAACCGGAACGGATTTTTGTTATAATAATAAGCGCTGGGCGCAGAAAAAGCAAGGCTTTGGCAGGATGGGTGAAATATCTTCATCCAACCGAAAAGAAACGAATCAAACCGTATCGGCAGCTTTGCCCCTGTACCGGTAAAGCCCCCTGCCCCCCGGCGGGAGACTGAAAAAAATACCGCACCTTGCAGCCCCGGGCTGCCGCCCCCAAAAGCGGCCCCGGGGCTGTATTTTTTTGCTTTCAGCCCCTCGGATTCTGTTATTTTGTGGAAAATGCACGGTTGATGGGACTGTATTTTGTAAATGTGACGAAAGTGAGAAAACCCTATTGACAGACTGACAGGGGGGGGGGTATAATTAGGCCACAGGCCGACAGTCGAAAAATGCTAGCCTGCCTGTATAATTTATCTTTATTTATGGAGGCAAAAATCATGAAAATGGCAAAGAAACTTCTGGCCGTCGTCCTCACCGGTGTCATGGCAGTGTCCATGCTGACCGGCTGTGCAGGCATCTCTTCTCGTCGGGTCGCTGACGAGCTGCAGGGTATGCTGAAGGCCGTTAACGACAAGGCTACCGTCAAGGCAGTCGATGACGATCTGGCAAACAAGGCAGTCAAGGTTGCTAAGCAGGACAATAAGGACGCTCTCAAGGATGATACCGCTCTGAAGGCTGCCGTCAAGACTGAGCTGACCAAGAATAACAAGCTCGGCGACTCCTATATCTGGGTTGCCTACTTTGCAACCAAGGATGTGAATAAGACTGTTAAGGCTCAGAACGTCGCCAAGGCGCTGATCGGCACTAATGGAAAGATCGACACCAGTAAGGCTATCAACAAAGACGATGTCAAGGTCGGCGAGAAGAAGGGTACTGACATCGATGCTGGCAATAAGTTCGAGCTGAGCATGAAGGACTTCAAGGTTGGCGACGCCAATTACGTCATGATCGTTGTCACCTGCAAGGCTGTTGTTAAGAATGCAGGCTGATCGCACCTGAGCTGACACAAGCCCAGCGATAAAACGATATTATCTATTCCTCGAAATAAAAATGGCACAAGGGCCCGGAGTGGAAACACCCCGGGCCCTTGTGTTTTTTGCTGTCTTCCCACACTCTGACATGCTTTGCCTTTCGTATCTGGTAGGATGGAATGGAGGACAGGCCCCGAGGGCGCTGACTCTGAACGAGGAACAAAAAACTTCTCACCAGCGGAAAGGAAAGGATACCATGAGGAATTATCAGATGCAGATGCCCGCCCAGTATACATCCATCGGGGACGACGAAAGGGCGCTGCTCTGCGGCGGCGAGACCACGGCATGGCAGATGTTTCAGGACATTGGCCGGGTGCTGAACTATGTGGCGCGCATCTTCTCGGCAGGCAGCTCCATCGTCAACAATGTGGTCACCATCGTCAATTATTTCAATAAGCTCGAAGACCTGCTCCCGGTCATCGGGGAAGTATAAATGAAAAGAGGCTGTTGCGGTGCAACAGCCTCTTTGTGTGTTATAGCTTATAGCAGTTTGCGTTTTTAATGCACAAGCAACATCCGCAAACTGCATATCGCAAATATGCCGTTTCGATAGGCACTATTTTTGAAAATTGCGATAGTAGTGCAGCTTGTCAGCGGTCAGTGCCTCAAGCACGGGCAGCATGGCGGCAGCCTCAGCCTTTGCGGCGGGCAGGTCCATGTCGCGGTAGTTGCCGCACTCCACCTCGCTTGCGCCGGGGACATCGCCCTCGAACGCGGCCATGAAGCGGAAGGACTCCACCGTCAGGCTCAGCGCCTCGGCGGGGGTCAGGCCCCGGGTCAGCAGGTAAAAGCCGGTGCGGCAGCCCATGGGGCCGACGTAGATGACGCCGTCCTGATACTGGCTGTTGCGGGCGTAGGTGGCGAAGAGGTGCTCCAGCGTGTGGGCCGCGCCGGTGGAGAGATAATCGCCGTGGTTCGGCTTCTTCATCCGGATGTCCCAGGTCAGAACATCGCCGTCCTGACGGCTCAGGTACATACCGCGGTCGAGCCGGGTGTGGTCTACGCAGAAGCTTGCAATGCGCTCCATGTCACGCCTCCCGGGATCAGGCCTGCAGGCGCTGGACGCTGCCGTGTGCGCAGTCCACAGCGACCATCAGACCGTCGCGGATGTGGGCGGTAGCGCCGACGGCACCCACGATGGTGGGCTTGAGCAGGGCCTTGCCGGCGATGGCGGCGTGGCTGTTCAGGCCGGCTTCCTCGACCACCAGAGCGGCGGCGTCACGGACGTAGCTCAGCATCTCGTTGGAGGTGGAGGGAACGACCAGGACCATGCCGGGCTTGAACTTTGCGCGGATCTCCTCGATGGTGCGGCAGACGCAGGCCTTGCCGGTGGCGTTGGCCAGAGCAGCGCCCTCGGGGCCGACGCCGACGCCGGTAGCCAGGCAGTTGCCGATCATGTGGATCTTGATCATGTTGGTGGTGCCGGAGACGCCCACGGGGACGCCGGCGGTCACGACAGCCAGCTCACCGTCGTGCAGATAGCCGTGCTCTTTGGCCAGAGCAGTGGACTTCTCGATGAGCTCATCGGTGCTGGCGGCGAGGTCCATCATGAGCGGGGTGATGCCCCAGGAGACGGACAGCTGGCGCTGGACCTGCTCGTCCATGACGCAGGCGATGATGGGCTGAGAGGGGCGGTACTTGCTCAGCAGGCGGGCAGTGTTGCCGGACTCGGACACGGTGACGATGGCAGAAGCGTTGACGTCCTTTGCGGTCAGGCAGGCAGCGTGTGCGGTGGCGTCGCTGACGCTGATCTGGCCGGTGGTATCGGTCAGGCGGTTGTCGCGGTAGTGGACCTCGTTCTCGGTGCGCTCTGCGATGGCGGACATGGTCTTGAGGGCCTCAACGGGGTATGCGCCCGCGGCGGTCTCGCCGGAGAGCATGATAGCGGAAGTGCCGTCGTAGATGGCGTTTGCCACGTCGGAGATCTCGGCGCGGGTGGGGCGGGGGTTGACGATCATGCTGTCCAGCATCTGGGTAGCAGTGACGATGGGCTTGCCGAAGGAGAAGGAGCGGTCGATGACGCTCTTCTGGATGCCGGGCAGCTCGGTGAAGTCGATCTCGACGCCCAGATCGCCGCGGGCGACCATGACGGCGTCGGCAGCGGACAGGATGCTGTCGATGTTATTGACGCCCTCGCGGTTCTCGATCTTGGCGATGATGCGGATGCGGGAGTCGTACTCGTTCAGCAGGTTGCGGATGTCGTAGACGTCCTGTGCGGTGCGCACGAAGGAAGCAGCGATGAAGTCGAAGCCCTGCTGGACACCGAAGATGATGTCATCCCGGTCGCGCTGGCTCAGGTAGGGCATGGACAGGTGGACGCCGGGGACATTGACGCCCTTCTTGGTCTTGATCTTGCCGCTGTTGAGCACTTCGCAGACGATGTCGGTGTCCGTGACGCTCTTGATGGCCAGCTTGATGAGGCCGTCGTCCAGCATGATGGTGCCGCCCTCGTGGACGTCCTGAGGCAGGTCCTTGTAGGTGATGGAGCAGATCTCCTTGGTGCCCTCCACCTCGCGGGTGGTCAGGGTGAAGGTCTGGCCGGCTTCCAGCATCTCAACGCCGTTCTTGAACTCCTTCAGGCGGATCTCGGGGCCTTTGGTGTCCAGCAGGGCAGCAACGGGCTTGTTCAGCTCAGCGCGGACAGCCTTCAGCATATCCAGACGGCCCTTGTGCTCCTCGTAGGAGCCGTGGGAAAAGTTGAAGCGGGCCACGTTCATGCCGCTGGCGACCAGCTCGCGCAGGACGCCCTCCTTATCGGTAGAAGGGCCAAGGGTGCAGATGATCTTCGTTTTTCTCATAAATATACCTCTAACAGTCTCTTTTTTTCCTCTATGATGGGCGCGCAGATGCCAGATATGCCCTGCGGCCGCTGGCCGGACATCGGCCCGGTCAGGTGTGTTTGAAAACCATACCACTCTATATTATAACCGCTTGTGTACAAGAGAGCAAGAAGAAATTCGGCAAAGAAAACCTTAAATTTTCGTGATAGATGCCGAAGCGATAAAAAGCTTGCGAAAAGTGCGTCCATCGCCTATAATAGGACTAAGCAAAAGTCTCACTTCTGCCCCGAAGGGACAGAGGGGAACGCAAAATAATAGAAACGGAGTGAAAGCGTAATGGAAAAGCGCGTTTTTCTGATCGTCCTGGACAGCTTCGGCATCGGCGCAGAGCCGGACGCCGCCGCCTTTGGCGATGAGGGGACCAACACCCTCGGCGCCATCGCCAGCCACCCCAACTTCAACTGCCCCAACCTGAAAAAGCTCGGCCTGTTCAACATCGACGGCGTGACCGCCGGCGAGAAGGATGCCGCCCCCATCGGCTCCTTCGCCCGCCTGCAGGAGCAGAGCATGGGCAAGGATACCACCATCGGCCACTGGGAGATCGCCGGTGTCGTCAGCCCGAGACCCCTGCCCACCTTCCCGGACGGCTTCCCCGACAGCCTCATCCACGAGTTTGAGGAAAAGACCGGCCACAAGGTCCTCTGCAACAAGCCCTACTCCGGCACACAGGTGCTGAAGGACTACGGCGAGCAGGCCATGAAGGAGAACGCCCTCATCGTCTACACCAGCGCCGACAGCGTGTTTCAGGTGGCCGCCAACGAGGAGCTGGTGCCGGTGCATGAGCTGTACCGTTACTGCGAGATCGCCCGCGAGATGCTGAAGGGCGAGTACGGCGTGGGCCGCGTCATCGCCCGCCCCTTCCTCGGCCGCACCGCCGATACCTTCTACCGCACCACCAACCGCCACGACCTGAGCCTCAAGCCGCCCCGCAAGACCATGCTGGATCTGCTCAAGGACGCGGGCAGGGACGTCATCGCCGTGGGCAAAATTTTCGACATCTTCGACGGCGAGGGCGTGACGGAGAAGATCAAGACCACCGGCAACACCAACGGCATCGCCTTCACCAAGGCTTTGCAGACCCGCGACTTTGAGGGTCTGGCCTTCGTGAACCTCGTCGATTTCGATATGCTCTACGGCCACCGCCGCGACGTGGCGGGCTACGCCGCCGCCGCCACCGAGTTCGACAAGTTCGTTGCCGACTTCATCCCCGGGATGCGGGAGGGCGACATCCTGATGGTCACGGCCGACCACGGCTGCGACCCCTCCTACACCAAGACCACCGACCACACCCGCGAGTATGTGCCGTACCTCATCTGCGGCAAGGGCGTCAAGCCGGGCGTTGACCTCGGCACCAGACTCTGCTTCGGCACCATCGCACAGACCATCTGCGACTATCTGGGCGTGGATGCCTCCACGCTGGACGGCCAGAGCGTGCTGGGCGACATCCTGAAATAAGCATAAACGCAAAGATCCCGCAAGGCAGCTGCCTTGCGGGATTTTTTGCGTCTATCAATTATGCTGCATCATTTTCAGCGCTGGAAGCGTCGCCGCTGCCGGAGCCGAACAGGGCGTCCAGCACGGTGGAAGCGGCCTGATGCAGGGAGGAAGCCGCCTGCTCCACCTGCTCCTGAGTCGGCATACTGAAGGACGGCGACTCGGTGGAGCCTGCCGGGGCTTCTTCGCTGCCCTCTGCGGGGACCTCGGTGGAAGCGCTGGGCTCACCGGAGGCGTCGCCCTCGGCGGGCTGGCTGTCAGCGGGGGCCTCTTCCGCCGGGGCTCCGCTCCCGGCAGGCTCTTCTGCAATCACGCTGTCGGGAGATTCCTCCGGGATGGATGCACCGGCGTTGGGGTCGGCGGTCGGTGTGAAGACCTCGGTCTTCTCGGGGGTCTGGCTGGTGCTGGTGAGCTTGTCCTCGCCGCCCAGGACCGCTGCGATGAGGGCCTTGGCCTCGTTGACCGAGTTCTCATCCGGCTTCATGACGTAGAGGCTCTGGCCCTTGGCGGAGTAGCACTTGGTGCTCTTCGCGCCCGAGCCGGTGACGGTGTAGCTCTGGATGTCCCAGTTGGCAAGGTCGCCCAGCTGCATCCGGACCAGCGCAGAGATCTGTTCCTGCGAGAGGCTGGTGACGAAGCAGTCGGCGGCGGCGTCCATCAGCTTGGAGAAGCCCATGAGCAGGGCCGGGGATTTGAGCTTGTTGGCCATCGCGTCGATGACTTTCATCTGGTTGATGCCGCGCTGGATGTCGCCGGTCTTGAAGGCGTGGCGCTCACGGGCAAAAGCCAGAGCGGACTTGCCGTCCAGATGGTTCCAGCCCTCGGCGAAGGTGGTGGGGTCGTAGTAGCCGGGGCTGCCCACCGAGGTGAAGGCCTGGTCGGAGTAGACATCCACGCCGCCGATGGCGTCGATGATGTTGATGAAGCCCGCAAAATTGATGCGGAGGTAGTGCTCCACATCCACGCCGTAGAGGTTGCCCAGCGTGGCCATGCTGGTCTCGACGCCGTAGAGGCCGGCGTGGGTCAGCTTGTCCTTGCTGTCGGTGCCAGCGAGGTCAACATAGTAGTCGCGCGGGGTGTTGATGAGGACCGCCTGCTTGGTGGTGGGGTTGACCACGGCGAGGATGTTCACGTCGCTGCGGGCCTTTTCGGTCAGCTCGCCGCGGTTGTCCACGCCGCTGAGGTAGACGACGAAGGGCTCTTTCGTGATCTTATTCGCCTCCGCGCCGGTGAGCAGGCCGGAAGTCATGCTGTCCAGTGCGGTCAGACCCTGCTGCGCCCAGACACAGCCCACGGCCAGCGCGGCGCAGAGCAGGACGGACAGCACCCGGGCCACGACGGCACCGCTGCGGGAGGCGAGGCACTTGCGCACCAGCAGCCAGAGCAGCACCAGAAGCGCGGTGATGATAACGAGGTAGAGCACCGGCAGCATCTGGGTGCGCCAGAGCTGCACCAGCGCGGCAAGGCTCAGGATGGCCTGTAGTACCAGCAAGACCATTCCTCCTTTCGGAAGTTTGTCGTCAGCGGGGGCGGGCTCGCTGGGGTGCAGCGGCTCCCACTGTCTGCGGGGCGGCACCGGAGGCTTCGGCGGCTCAGACGGAGGCGTCGGTGCCGGTTTCGGCGGCGCTTTGGGGCGGGGAGGCTCCGGCGAGAAGAAATCGGCGCTGTCTACCTCCACCTCGTCGGGCTCGCTGCGATTGATGCCCCGGTGGATGTGCCGGGGGCCTTCGTCGTTATTCTGGGGATGGATATGCTCGTTTTCGTCAAACATAGGCGTTCACTCCTTTGGATGTGTATGCCGTCATGGGGTGGGGATGATGCTCAGCACAGCCCGGGCGGGCAGGCAGGTGGCCGTCTGGTCTTCCTCGCTGAGCCAGCCGAAGGATTCGCAGATGTGGTCAGGGCAGGGCGAGTCCACAAAGCGGGCCGCGCCGTCCTGGATCCTGATGTGGACGGTGAGGTAGCCGGTGTCCACAGCGTAATCGGCGTCTTTTTCGAGAGGAAAGGTGAGCCTGGTGTTGCTGTCGCCATAGATGAGCTCTGCGCAGAGCGGCGCACCGGTCTGGTTTGCTTTCCGCACCAGCAGCAGCACGGCGGCTGCGGCCAGAATGACGGCAGCAAAGACCAGATTTATCAGCAGTTTTTTGTGTTGTTTCATAAAAAATCATCCTTTGAGCGGGATCTGCTCCAGCTCGGCCAGCCAGAGCGCGGCGGCTGCGTCGCTGGGCATCCGCCAGTCGCCCCGGGGCGAGAGGGTGACGCTGCCTACCTTGGGGCCGTCGGGCAGGCAGCTGCGCTTGAACTGCTGGGCGAAGAACCGCCAGTAGAAGTTGCGCAGCCACTTGTAGAGCACTTCGTCCGGGTACTCGGCCCGGCCTGCGAAGGCCGCTTTCGCCAGCCGGAATATCTTTGACGGGCCGAAGCCGAAGCGGAGAACATAATAGAGGTAGAAGTCGTGCAACTCATAGGGACCCACGAGGTCTTCCGTCTTCTGAGAGATCTCGCCGTCCCTGGCGGGCAGCAGCTCCGGGGAGACGGGGGTGTCGAGGATGTCCAGCAGCACCCGGCGCAGCTCGGCGGAGGCGGCAATGTCGGCCTCATACTGGACGAGGTGGCGCACCAGCGTCTTGGGGACACCGGCGTTGACGCCGTACATGCTCATGTGGTCGCCGTTGTAGGTGGCCCAGCCCAGCGCCAGCTCGGAGAGGTCGCCGGTGCCGACGACGAGGCCGCCAGTGCGGTTGGCGGTGTCCATCAGCTCGAGGGTGCGCACACGGGCCTGTCCGTTCTCAAAGGTGACGTCCAGCACGCTCTCGTCCTGGCCGATGTCCCTGAAGTGGCTGTGGACGGTGTTGGCGATGTCGATCTCGGTAAAGCTGACGGCCAGCTCGTCGCATAAGATCTCCGCATTGCTGCGGGTGCGGTGGGTGGTGCCGAAGCAGGGCATGGTCACGGCCAGCACATCGCCGGTGGGGCGGCCCAGCTGCTTCATGGCGCGGACGGCCGCCAGCAGAGCGAGGCAGCTGTCCAGACCGCCCGAGATGCCGATGACCGCCGTCTTGGCGTGGGCATGCTCGAGGCGCTTGGCGAGGCCGTCGGCCTGCATTTTCAGGATCAGCTCACAGCGCTCGGCCCGGCGGCGCTCGTCGTGAGGGATGAAGGGCGTGGGGTCTACCCAGCGGGAGAGCTTGGTCTCGGTGAGGGCAAGGTCGAAATCGACGGTCAGATACCCCTCGGCGCTGGGCTCGAAGCTGGTGTTGCGCGCCCGCTCTGACTCCATCCGCTGGCAGTCCAGCTCCGTCTCAGCCCAGCCGCCCTCAAAGGGAGACGTCTCGGCGAGGAGGGTGCCGTTCTCGGCGATGAGGTCGTGGCCGGCGAAGACCATGTCCTGGGTGCTCTCGCCGTGGCCGGCAGAAGCGTACAGGTAGCCGCAGAGCAGGCGGGCGGACTGGTTCGACACCAGCGCCCGGCGGTACTCGGCCTTGCCGACCGTCTCATCGCTGGCCGAAAGGTTCGCAATGACGGTGGCACCGGCCAGCGTGTGGAAGGTGGAGGGGGGCAGAGCGCTCCACAGGTCTTCGCAGATCTCCACGCCCAGAACGAAGCTGGGCATCTGGCGGCAGCGGAAGAGCAGGGACGTACCGAAAGGCACCTCCTGCCCGCAGACCGTCACATTTTCCACCTCGGTGCTGCCCGGGGTGAACTGGCGCTTTTCGTAGAACTCGCCGTAGTTGGGCAGGTAGGTCTTGGGGACAAGGCCCAGCAGACGCCCGCCGCAGAGAACGGCGGCGCAGTTGTACAGCTTGCCCCGTACCAGCAGCGGCAGGCCCACGAGGGCCACGACGTCCAGCTCCCGGCTGGCGTCCAGCACGGTCTGCAGGGCGTCCAGCGCGCCCTGCTGCAACGTGCGCTGCAAGAACAGATCGCCGCAGGTGTAGCCGGTGAGGCAGAACTCGGGAAACACCGCCAGCCTGACGCCGCGGGCCGCAGCATCCTGTAACTGAGATACGATCTGGGAAGCGTTATAATTGCAGTCGGCCACCCGCAGCGAGGGCGAGAGGGCGGCTGCCTTCAAAAAACCATCTTTCATCGGAGGATTTCACATCCTGTCTGTTGGATTAAGGCCCCGGCGGAGACGTGCGCTGCGGGGTTTTGTTCAGTATACCACAAACCGGCCCAAACGAAAAGTGACAGTGTGGTTAAAGAAACGAAAAAACGCTGCCTGCACACCGCAGACAGCGCTGAAAACAAAAGATGGAAAACGAGATAGACCGTAAGCCGGGTTCTGTATTAAACGACGATCTGTCTAGACCTGCCATTGCTGACAGGTTCGTGCCGCCTTCGGGACACGCGAGCAGCGCTGTACGTCCCATATAGGCGTTGCTTCCGGTAGGGTTTACAAAGCCGCATAGTCACCCATGCGCTGGTGAGCTCTTACCTCGCCCTTTCATCCTTACCGCATTGCTGCGGCGGTTTCCTTTCTGTTGCACTTTCCCTGAGGTCACCCTCGGCTGCCGTTAGCAGTTACCGTGCTCTGTGAGGCCCGGACTTTCCTCAGAGCGGTCAAAGCCGCCCCGCCGCCGTATGTTCCACTCGTTTTCCGCTCCTCATGATACCATAAAAAAACAAGATTTGCAAGAGAAAGAGAATTTTGCTATACTTATCTTATATGTTGCCCGCGCTGGAGGTGGGAAGATGAAGCTTTATTTCAAAGTCCCGCCCGAGGCGGACGGGATGCTGCTGCGCGGTTTTCTGCGCAGGTGCAGTGTCTCCACCGACCTGTCCCGGGCCGTGAAATTCCGGGGCAGCGGCTTTTCTGCCGACGGCGCCCCCATCCTGGCCAACCGCCGGGTGGAGGCTGGGCAGGTCATCTCCTTTGAACTGCCGCCGGAGGGGGAGGGCGTTGCGCCGCAGCACGACATCCCGGTGGATGTGGTCTACGAGGACGCTTTTGCCCTCGTGGTGGAAAAGCCGCCACATCTCGCGGTGCATCCTACCCTGAATTACCCGCTGGATACGCTGGCGAACGGCTATGCGGCCTGGGCGCTGCGTCAGGGCAGAAGCCCCGTTTTCCGCCCGGTGAACCGCATCGACAAGGACACCAGCGGCCTCGTGCTGGCGGCCCAGAATGGCTACGCTGCCCCGCTGCTGGCTCAGAGGGTGGAAAAGCTCTACTACGCCGTTGCAGAAGGAGAGCTTCCCCTCGGGCCGGGCGTCATCGACGCCCCCATCGGGCGGCAGGGGGAGAGCATCATCGGGCGGTGCGTCACCCCCGACGGCAAACCCAGCCGGACGGAATATACCATATTGAAAGTCGAAAACGGCCTGAGCCTCGCGGCCTGCGTCCCGGTGACGGGCCGGACCCACCAGATACGGGTACATTTTGCATCCATCGGCCACCCGCTGGCCGGCGATGACCTCTACGGCGGGAGCCGGGCGCGCATCGGGCGGCAGGCGCTCCACTGCGCAAAACAGACGTTCTGGGTGCCGCGCTGCGAGCGGATGCCGGACGGCATCCGCATCGAAGTGCCGGTGGACGAGACGACCCTGAGGCCGGTGACGGTGGAAAGCCCGCTGCCGGAGGATATAGCAGCCCTTTTTGACTGAATTTGTGTATTTCGTGAAAAGTAAGTGAAAGCTAAGCCCAAATTCTGTGTCAATGCTTGTTTCGGCGCTGGCAGGGTGTATAATAAATAGAGCTATTCTTGTCAAAAAAACTGTCCTTATGCGGCAGCGTGTCGATAACAGAGAAAAGAGACAGATCAGAATCTCCTGAAGATACAGGAAGGAGCATCCTTTTTGCTGGAAGATAAAACAACTGAAACGCGGCAGGACGAGCCAGCCGGTGCGCCGCGGCACACCGGCTTCCGCGCAAAGCTGCGCTCGCTTTGGGCGCAGCTCCAGTGCGTCCATCTGCTGCGCCGCCACCGGCGGTATCGCCGCCGCAGACACCGGCTGGACAATGTCTCCCGGAAGCTGCGCTCGTCGAAGCTGGTATTGCGCGTTGGCGCAGTGCTCTACGCACTGGGCTTTGGCGCGGAGTATGCTGCCGTGCGGGTGGGACGTGCCGTCAAGTACGCCGCTCTCTGGGCTGCTGGATGCATCCGCCGCTTTGCGAAGGCTCTGGCGGAGACGGCGTTCCCCGGCGCAGCGCAGGTGGCCAAAGACCTGTTTGGCCCCATCGTGCTGTTTGCGAAGGGCACCGTGTCCCTTCTCATCCATGCCCACCGCATCCGCAGGGAGCAGGGCTTCGGTGCAGCATTTGAGGCCAGCGTCCACTACTTCAAAAACGGCGTCCGCCGCAACCTCAGTCTGCTGCCCCGCATGGCGATGTATGCCCTGCCCATCTGCGCACTGGCGCTGGGCGCGGCGGTGTTCCAATATGTCATCCACCAGCCTTATGCACTGGCCGTCCGGGTCAACGGCGAAACCGTGGGCTATGTGGCGAATGAGGACGTCTTCAACACGGCCCGCGAGGACGTGATGGAGCGTATCAGCTACGCCGGCACCGACAAGACCGAGTGGACCATCGAGCCGAGCTACACCCTCGCCATCGCCCACCACATGATGGACGAAAACGAGATGGCAAACGCCATCATCCAGAGCGCCGGCGACCAGATCAGCGAAGGCACGGCTCTTTATCTGGACGGCGAGTTGACGGCGGTGTGCAGCGACGGCAACGCGCTGCGGGATTACCTCGCCGCCATGCTCGACCCCTACGAGGAAGAAGAGAACGGCCCCGATGTGAGCGTGGGCTTCAACAAGCAGGTCACGCTGGAAGACGGCCTCTACTTCAAGGAAGGCTTGCAGGATTTTGAGACCGTCCGGCAGGAGCTGGTGGGCGTGAAGCAGGCCCAGAAGGTCTACACCGTCAAGGCGGGCGACACCCTCTGGTCCATCGCACATAACAATGACCTGACCTTCCGTGAGCTGTGCGCCCTCAACCCGGAGTTCAAGGGTGAGCCGCTGAGCGAGACGTCCAGCATCCTTGAGGGCGACCACCTCGTCATCACTAAAGAAGAGGCTGGCCTTGAGGTGCGCATCACCCGCATCGAGACCCGTGAGGAAGAGATCGCATTCTCCACGGAGACGACAAGATCCAGCGAGTATACGAAGGGAACCACCAAGGTGCTCCAGGAGGGCGAGAACGGTCTGCGCCGCGTGACCCTCCAGAACGTCTACGACACCAAGAATATCCTTGTGGACCAGAGCGTGCTTTCCACCGAGGTCATCAAGGAGCCGGTGAACAAGAAGGTGGTCGAAGGCACCAAGAAGGTGACTTCCAGCACCAAGTACATCACCGGCAGCGGCCGGTTCATCTGGCCTGTGCCGAACTACCGCTACTGCTCGCGCTGGTACGGCGGACGCCACAAGGGCGTGGATATCTGCGCCTCGGCCGGCACGCCCATCTACGCCTCCGCAGGCGGCACCGTCGCAAAGGCGGGTTACAACAAGGCCGGTGCAGGTACGGGCTATGGCTATTCGGTCATCATCAACCACGGCGGCGGATACAGCTCTGTGTATGCACACTGCCTGTCCCTGACCGTCAGCGCGGGCCAGACCGTCAAGCAGGGCCAGCTCATCGGCTATCTGGGCAGCACGGGCCGTTCCACCGGCAACCACTGCCACTTTGAGATACGTCTCAATGGTTCGTACATTCCCCCGCAGAACGTATTCCCGGGGAAGAAATAAACCTCTCCGTCACGCCTGCGGCGCGCCACTGGCCGGGTTGCGGCTCCCAGAGTCTGCTTCGCTGTCGCTTGCATCCTGCTGGCCGCTGCCCCAACAGCTCCTCCCTGTTTCCGCCGCTGGCGGCAGTCGTCGCCGTTGCCTAAAAAAGGGGAGGCTTTGGCATGTCGGCTGACATTCGGCGGAATGAAAAAAGCTTTTGGGTAACGCAAGGCGGCGGACTCCGCTGCCTAGATAAAATTCATAAAAAGGAGATAATTATTATGGCTACTCCTCACATCAGCGCCGAAAAGGGCGATTTCGCAAAGACTGTCCTGATGCCGGGCGACCCCCTGCGCGCAAAGTTCATTGCTGACACCTTCCTGAAGGATGTCCGTCAGGTGACGGATGTCCGCGGGATGCTGGGCTTTACCGGCACCTACGAGGGCCGTCCCATCAGCGTGATGGGCAGCGGCATGGGTATGCCCTCCATCGGCATCTATTCCTACGAGCTGTTCAAGTTCTACGATGTGGACAACATCATCCGCATCGGCTCCGCCGGCAGCTACACTGCCGACGCCAAGCTGTTCGACACCGTGCTGGCTGCCGGTGCGGTCAGTGAGTCCAACTATGCCCGCGTCCAGAGCGGCAACGACCACGACATCACCTTCCCCAGCGAGACTCTGAATGATAAGCTGCGCGCCTCCGCCAGGAAGCAGGGCATCAAGCTCATCGAGGGCAACATCCACTCCTCCGACGTTTTCTATCGTCAGCCCTCCGACGCAAAGCCCACCTACTGGGAGCTGCTGCGCGACGAGCGCGGCTGCCTCTGCGTGGAGATGGAGAGCTTTGCTCTGTTCGCCAACGCCGAGGTGCTGGGCAAGAACGCCGCCTGCCTGCTGACCATCTCCGACAGCTTCGTCTCCCCGGAGATCACCACCGCAGAGCAGCGCCAGAAGAGCTTCACCGATATGATGAAGGTCGCACTGGGCGCGGAGTATTGATTTAACCATAATACAAAAAGACTGCTGTCGACCGACAGCAGTCTTTTTGTATTATCAGGTATCCGTGTAATGACCGTAACAGGACGCAATGATGATGTTTCCATCCTGCTCCCGGTAGACGATGCGGTGGGTGTCGTCGATACGCCGACTCCACCATCCGCTCAAATCTCCCTTCAAAGGCTCGGGCTTGCCGATGCCCTCATAGGTGTTCCGCTGAATGTCTTTTATGAGGGAGTTGATTCGCTTCAGCAGCTTTTTGTCCCGCGTCTGCCAAAGACAATAATCTTCCCACGCTTCCTCTTCCCACAGCAGCCTCATCAGTCCACCCCGATCAGTTCATGTTCGGTGAGCTTGGCTTTGCCGGTGTCAATATCATGGACGATTTGACGGAGATGGTTGATGTTGCTTTCGGAATAGAAGGGGTCAGCGGAGACTTCAAAGGGGATCCGATGCTCGCGCGACACTTTCTTTGCAAAAATCGTGAAGGCTGTCGTCATCGAAAGCCCCATCTCGGCACAGACCTCCTCCATGCTCCGCTTGAGGTCGGGATCCATCCGAAAATTCACGTTGACTGTATTTGCCATTCTGATGCGCCTCCTTTGTAATTCTATTATATTCATTTGTAATGACAAATGCAAGAGCTATCATTGCATAATGCTGCGTAATTATCGCCGCTTGCACTTCTTAAAAGAATGATTTATACTTAAATACACGACACAGAAGAATGTACGACACAGAAGGGAATGAGGCCGATGAACAGAGAAACGGTGAACATGGTGCGCAGTCCGATTTCTGTGGAGGGGAACATCCGGCTTGTTCCGTATTATCCGGCCTACGATACAGCACTTGCGTGGTATCGGGATGCACAGCTCTGCAAACAGGTAGATAACAGGGACTCCGTTTATGATTTGCCGCTGCTGAAGCGGATGTATCATTATCTGGATACACACGGGGAACTGTTTTATATCGAGTATCGGGGTGTGCTTTGTGGTGACGTCAGCCTGCGGACGACCGGCGAGCTGGCCATCGTCATCTGCAAGGAGTACCAGAATAAACACATCGGGCGGAAGGTCATCGAAAAAATGCTGGAGCTGGCTCGGGAAAGGGGCTTGGCGGAGTGCTTCGCGCACATCTATTCCTTCAATATCCAGTCGCAGAAAATGTTTGAATCCATTGGCTTCGTCCCGCAGGACGAAGAACGCTATATCTACAAATTGCAAAAAGGAGAACTGACCATGACAAAACTGACTCTGGAAGAAAAGCAGGAGCTCATCCGGATGGCCCTTGCGGCCAGGGAGAGGGCTTACGTGCCTTACAGCGACTTTATGGTGGGCGCTGCCCTGCGCGCCGAGGATGGCCGCATCTTCACCGGCTGCAACGTGGAGAATGCCGCCTTTACCCCCACCAGCTGCGCCGAGCGGACGGCCCTGTTCAAGGCGGTGGCCGAGGGCGTGACCAGGTTCACCGACATCGCCGTGGTGGGTGCGCGCCGGGGCGAAGTCAACAAGCAGATCACCTCGCCCTGCGGCGTCTGCCGTCAGGCGCTGTTCGAGTTCGGCGGCCCGGAGCTGAATGTCATCATGGCAAAAAGCCCGGACGATTTCATCGAGTGCAGCATGGACGAGCTGCTGCCCTTCGGCTTCGGCCCCTCCAACGTGGCAGGCAACAAGGCCGTGGAAGACTGAACGCAGCTGCGCGAAAAAGGCCGGGCGGAGCGGATTTTCCGGGATAAGTATGATTTTTTTACAATTTTGATAAAATATTTGTAAATGTTTTGTAATCGGAAAAGGCTTGCATCTGCCGCTTCTTCCCGCTATACTTGAGCCAGTAAATGTGCAAGTGCGCACATTTCGTCAACAAAACGCGGTTATATTAAAATAAAAGGAGAGTTTTCATTATGATGATTTCTCGTCGTAACTTCCTGGCAGTGGCTGGTGCCGCTGCTGCTGCCGCTGCTCTGACTGCCTGCGGCGGTTCTTCCTCTTCCACTGCTTCCTCTGCAGCCGCTTCCACCAGCGCAGCCGCTTCCACCGCTGAGGGCGGCGAGAAGATTGTGAAGGTCGCTCTGACCTGCGACACCGGCACCATCGACGATGAGAGCTTCAACCAGGCCTGCTGGACCGCTGTTTCCGGCTACATGGGCGATGACTGCCAGTACTACATCCCCGAGGCTGACGCTTCCGATGAGGACCGCGAGACCATGATCCGTCAGGCTGTCAACGACGGCGCTGATGTCATCGTCTGCGTCGGCTACCTGTACGGCGCTTCTCTGGCATGGGCTGCTGACCAGTACCCCGATGTCAAGTTCATCGCCATCGATGTCACCCAGGGCGACATCGGCACCGACGCCATCCCCGCAAACTGCTACTGCATCACCTTCAAGGAGGAGCAGGCAGGTTATCTGGCTGGCTACGCTGTCGTTAAGGACGGCAAGACCAAGCTGGGCTTCCTCGGCGGCATGGCTGTCCCCGCTGTCATCCGTTACGGCTACGGCTATGTGCAGGGCGCTGACGCCGCTGCTCAGGAGCTGGGCACCAACATCGACATCAACTACTTCTACGGCGGCCAGTTCTACGGCGACGCAAACATCACCTCCCGTATGGAGGGCTGGTACTCCAACGGCACGCAGGTCGTCTTCGCCTGCGGCGGCGGCATCTACACCTCCGCTGTTGAGGCTGCTCTGAAGAACAACGGCTATGTTGTCGGCGTTGACGTTGACCAGAACTACATCGGTGTCAACGGCGTGGCAGACGGCTCCTTCGCTTACAACCCCTTCATCACCTCCGCTATGAAGGGCCTGACCGAGGCTGTCAACACCGCTCTGTCCGACATCGAGGCAGGCGATTGGAGCAACATCGCTGCTTCCAACGGCAATTTCGGTCTGGAGGACGGCGACTACGTCGGCCTGCCCACCGATGCTGACAGCTGGAACTTCAAGACCTTCACCACCGACGAGTACGAGGCTCTGAAGAACAAGATCAAGAGCGGCGAGATCGTTGTGGACAACAGCTCTGACGACAGCACCAAGCCCACCGTCAGCGAGTTCACCACCGTCAACTACATCCAGTAATCAGAAACTTCCCGGGCGGGGCGCTTTGCAAAGGGCGTCCCGCCTTTTTTTTTGCGTGCTTTTTCAAGACGATGAAGGAATGTCCGTCAAAATGCACAAAAGTAATACTTATGATATGGCAAAACATTAAATTTTCAAAAAGAAGTGTGCAAAACAGCAAAAATACGGTATAATGGGCACTAGAATAGTATAAGTGTCGTTTGGACACGAAAGGAGAGTGAGCAGATTGGCAGAGGATTTTGTGATCGAGATGCTCCATATCACCAAGGAGTTCCCGGGCATCAAGGCAAACGACGACATTACCCTGCAGCTGCGCAAAGGTGAGGTCCATGCCCTGTTGGGCGAGAACGGCGCAGGCAAAAGCACCCTGATGAGCGTGCTGTTCGGCCTGTATCAGCCGGAGGAGGGTAAGATCCTCAAAAACGGAAAGGAGGTCGCCATCCGCAACCCCAACGATGCAAACGCACTGGGCATCGGCATGGTCCACCAGCACTTCAAGCTGGTGGAGTGCTTCAGCGTGCTGGACAACATCATTCTGGGCGTGGAGCCCAACAAGCTGGGCTTTTTGCAGAAGGCCGAGGCCCGCAAGAAGGTCATGGCCCTGAGCGAGAAGTATGGCCTGCGTGTTGACCCCGATGCGCTCATCAGTGATATTTCGGTCGGTATGCAGCAGCGCGTGGAGATTTTGAAGATGCTCTACCGCGACAATGAGATCCTCATCTTCGACGAGCCCACCGCTGTGCTGACCCCGCAGGAGATCGACGAGCTGATGGAGATCATGCGCGGGTTCAAGAAGGAGGGCAAGTCCATCCTCTTTATTACCCACAAGCTCAACGAGATCATGGCGGTCGCCGACCGCTGCACCGTCCTGCGCAAGGGCAAGTATATGGGTACCGTGGACATCAAGGACACCACCAAGGAAGAGCTTTCCCGCATGATGGTCGGCCGTGATGTCCAGCTTCAGGTCGATAAAAAGCCCGCTCACCCGGGCGATGTCGTGCTGGACGTGGAGGGTGTCACCATCCACAACGACCAGCGCAAGAAGGACTCCGTCAAGGACGTCACCTTCCAGGTCCGCGCAGGCGAGATCGTCTGTCTGGCGGGCATCGAGGGCAACGGCCAGACCGAGTTCATTTACGGACTCACCGGTCTCGAAAAACTGTCGGGCGGCAAGATTACGCTGGACGGCAAGGACATCACCCGCGAGAGCATCCGCCAGCGCTCTAGGGACGGCATGAGCCACATCCCCGAAGACCGCCACAAGCATGGTCTGGTGCTGGATTACAGCCTCGAGAACAACATGGTGCTCCAGCGCTACTGGCAGCCCGAGTTCCAGAAGGGCGGCTTCATCCAGTCCGATAAAGTCCGCGAGTACTCCGATAAGCTCATCGCACAGTACGACGTCCGCAGCGGTCAGGGCAGCTCCACCATCGTGCGCAGCATGTCCGGCGGCAACCAGCAGAAGGCCATCATCGCCCGCGAGATCGACAAAGACCCCAAGCTGCTGGTGGCTGTTCAGCCCACCCGCGGCCTGGATGTCGGTGCCATCGAATACATCCACAGCCAGATCGTCGCCGAGCGCGACAGGGGCAAAGCTGTCCTGCTGGTCAGCCTCGAGCTGGATGAGGTCATGAACCTGTCCGACCGCATCCTCGTCATGTACGAGGGCGAGATCGTGGGCGAGTTCGACCCCAAGACTACCACTGTGCAGGAGCTGGGCCTCTACATGGCCGGCGCACGCAAGCAGGGAAAGGAGAGCAAATAAATGAACAAGAAAAAACTTTCCCACAGCAACCTCAACAACTCCATCACCAGTGTGCTGGCCGCTCTGCTGTGCATCGTCATCGGCATGGCTGTGGGCTTCCTCGTGCTGCTGGCCATCAACCCGGCCCACGCATGGGGCGACGGCTTTGTCCGCATCCTCAAGGGCGGCTTCCATGACGCTCCTTACGGCGTCGGCAAGGAGCTGGCCAACGCGGCGCCCCTCATCATGACCGGTCTGTCCGTGGCCTTCGCCTTCAAGACCGGCCTGTTCAACATCGGTGCTGCCGGTCAGTACACGCTGGGCGCTTACGGCGCTCTCTACTGTGCCATCATGCTCAAGATGCCCTGGTATGTCTGCCTGATCGCCGCCACCATCCTCGGCGGCATCTGGGGCGCTATCCCCGGCTTCTTCAAGGCTTACTTCAACATCAACGAGGTCATCACCTCCATCATGTTCAACTGGATCGGTTTGTATCTGGTCAATGAGCTTATCTACCAGAACGGCACCGGCCCCATGTACGACGTGCGCAACACCCGTACCCTGAACCTCGGCAAGAACGCTGAGCTGTCCAAGGCCCTCATCCCGGACTTCGGCCTGAACAAGATGTTCCAGACCAACAGCACCACCATCGCGATCTTCCTCGCTGCGGCAGTCGCCATTCTGATCTGGGTCATCCTGAACAAGACCACCTTTGGCTATGAGCTGAAGGCCGTCGGCCTGAACAAGAGCGCCGCCCGCTACGCCGGCATCAACGAGAAGAAGAACATCATCCTCTCCATGGCCATTGCAGGCGCTCTGGCAGGCTTCGGCGCCGGCCTCTACTACCTGTCCAACGTCTCTCAGTGGAACCCGCTGAACTCCACCAGCCTGCCGACCATGGGCTTCAACGGCATCTCTGTGGCCCTGCTGGCAAGCTCTAACCCCATCGGCACCATCTTCTCCGCGATCTTCATCTCCCACATCTCGGTCGGCGGCTCTTTCCTGTCCACCAAGTATTACCCCACCGAGATCTCCGACCTGATCAGCGGTATCATCATCTATCTGTGCGCATTCTCCATGCTGTTCCGTGGCAAGATCCACTCCATGCTGTTCAAGAATGCGGACAAGACCAACGTGAATGCAGAGCCTGCCCCTGCTAAGACCGAAACCAAGAAGGAGGGCAAGTAATATGCTGCTTCTCATCAAGTATACTCTGCTGTATGGCATCGTGCTGATGCTGGTCGCTCTGGGCGGTATGTTCAGTGAGCACTCCGGCATCATCAACATCGCACTGGAAGGCATCATGGTCATCGGCGGTGTGGCGGGTGTCCTCACCCTCACCATGCTGCCCGCGAGCCTGCCGGCTTTCGCCACTGTGCTCATCGCTGTGCTGGTGGCGGCTATCGCCGGCATGGTCTACAGCCTGCTGCTGGCCTTCGCGTCCATCAATCTGAAAGCGGACCAGACCATCGGCGGCACGGCCCTGAACCTGCTGGCGACGGCGGTGGCTGTGGTCATTTCCAAGCACTTCAGCGACAGCGGCAGCGCCAAGCTGAACTACTCCAACAAGCCCTTCCTGTTCAGCATCGGCGGCCTGGAGCTGAGCATCTTTGTCCCGCTGGGCATCGCACTGCTCATCATCAGCTACATCGTGCTGTACAAGACCCGCTTCGGCCTGCGTCTGCGCGCCTGCGGCGAGCATCCTCAGGCTGCGGACTCTGTGGGCATCAACGTCTACAAGATGCGCTATGCCGGTGTCGTCATCTCGGGCGCTCTGGGTGCTATCGGCGGTCTGGCCTATATCGTGCCTCCCGTCCAGACCTGGAACTTCGAGGTCGGCGTGGCCGGTGCAGGCTTCCTTGCTCTGGCTGTTATGATCTTCGGTCAGTGGAAGCCCTTCCACATCTGCGGCGCAGCCATGTTCTTTGCCGTGTTCAAGAGTCTGGCCAACATCGCCGACTCCACCTTCCTCGCACAGCTCCACTGGTCCAGCAACATCTACAACATGATGCCCTTCGTGGCATCCATGGTCATTCTGGCCTTCACTTCCAAGAACAGCATGGCCCCCAAGGCCGAGGGCATCCCCTACGACAAGGGCTCCCGCTGATTCGAGCGTATTTTCCGGGCGCAGCTGCTTTTCCGGGCGGCTGCGCCCTTTTTGCTTCTTTTTCAACAGATTCCACAAAACGGCGCTTGCTTTTGCGGGAAAATTTGCTATAATTGAATTACAATGTCATACGATTGCCGGAGGCGGGGCAGCGCGGCCCGGGCCGTCGGCGGAGAATATTATTTAGGAGCGTGACCTTATGCGCATTTACGATTTGATCGCCAAGAAGCGGGACGGCGGCACCCACAGCCGCGAGGAGCTGGAAGCCATCGTCAACGGCTTCGTCAGCGGCGAGGTGGCCGATTACCAGATGGCGGCCTGGATGATGGCAGTTTATCTGCGCGGCATGACCGACGAGGAGACTGCCGAGCTGACCGATGTCATGGCCCACAGCGGCGTCATGGTGGACCTTTCGCCCATCCCGGGCATCAAGGTGGATAAGCACTCCACCGGCGGCGTGGGCGACAAGACCACGCTGGTCATCGCGCCCATCGTCGCGGCCTGCGGCGTCAAAATCGCCAAGATGAGCGGCCGCGGCCTCGGCCATACCGGCGGCACCATCGACAAGATGGAGAGCGTCCCCGGCACAAAGACCGCCCTCTCGCAGGAGGAGTTCTTTGCACAGGTGAATAAGATCGGCCTGTCGGTCATTGGCCAGAGCGAGGGCATCGCCGTGGCAGATAAGAAGATGTACGCCCTCCGCGACGTCACCGCAACCGTCAGCTGCATCCCCCTCATCGCGTCCAGCATCATGTCCAAGAAGCTGGCCTCCGGCTCGGACGCCATCCTGCTGGACGTCACCACCGGCACCGGTGCGTTCATGAAGACCGTGGACCAGAGCATCGAGCTGGCCAAGCTGATGGTCTCCATCGGCACCCATCATGGCCGCCGCGTCGCTGCGATGATCACCGACATGGACACCCCGCTGGGCCACAACATCGGCAACAGCCTTGAGGTCATGGAGAGCATGGACGTGCTCAAGGGCCGCGGCCCCGCCGACCTGACCGAGGTGTGCCTGCAGCTGGCTGCGAATATGCTGGTGCTGGCCGATAAGGGGTCTCCCGCCGAGTGCCGCGCCATGGCCGAGGCTGTCATCGCGGACGGCTCTGCCTTTGCAAAGTGCAAGGAGATGTTCGCGGCCCAGGGCGGCGATACCCGCGTTCTGGACGACTACAGCCTCTTCGAGAAGCCCGCCGCCAGCTATGAGCTGCTGGCCGAAGAGGACGGCTACATCGTCACCAACGACGCCGAGAAGATCGGCTCTGCCAGCGTTCTGCTGGGCGCAGGCCGTCAGAAGAAGGGCGACCCGCTGGACTTCGCCGCCGGCATCACCCTCCACAAGAAGCGCGGCGACTACGTCCATAAGGGCGAGAGCCTCGCCACCTTCTACGGCGCGGCGGATAAGTTCGACGCTGCCGCCGCCGAGTACCGCAGCGGCCTCGTCTACGGCCCCGAAAAGCCCGAGGAAGCCCCGCTGGTCTATGCCCTCGTCACCAAGGACGGCGTGGAGCGGTACTGAAATACCTGAATCGCTGAGAACGGCCCCGGGATCTGTGTGTTCCGGGGCCGTTTTTCCGCCAAAACTGCGCTTTGTGGTGGATAAAGCCGACAGAAGGGCCGATTTTGTAGATGTTTTGCCTGAGATGTGATATAATCTATTCAATAGCGCCCAGACAGCGCAGGAGAAGAGAAAGGGTTATTCTATGAAGATCGTTTTGGTGGGCGGCGGCAAGGTCGGCACAGCGCTGGCGCGGCAGCTCAGTGAAGAGGGTCACAACGTGACCGTTATCGATACGAACAAGGCCCGTGTGGAGCATATCGGGGAATCCTACGATGTGATGAGCATTCTTGGCAACGGTTCGTCCATCACCACCCTGTCCGAGGCGGGCGTGGAGGAAGCGGACGTGTTCATTGCAGTCACCGGCTCGGACGAGCTGAACCTGCTGTGCTGCATGTTCGCCAAAAAGGCGGGCCACAGCCATGCCATCGCCCGCGTGCGCAACCCGTCTTACAGCCATGAGCTGGACTTTATCAAGAAGCAGATCGGCATCTCGGCCATCATCAACCCCGAAATGGCAGCGGCCAAGGAAATCTCTCACCTGCTGCGGTTCCCGGGCGCAAGCAAGATCGACACCTTCGCGGGCGGACGCGTGCGGCTCATCAAGTTTGCGCTGACCGAGCGGCAGGGGCTGGACGGCGTGGCCATCTACGAGATCCCCACCCGCCTCAAGAGCGACATTCTGGTCTGCGCGGTGGAGCGTGACGGCGGGGTCATCATCCCCAACGGTAACTTTGTGCTGCAGAACGGCGACCAGGTCACCTTCCTCGCCACGCAGGAGAAGGCCCACGAGTTCTTCCAGCGTATCAATATGCCGGTGCGGCCGGTGCGCAACGCCCTCATCGTGGGCGGCGGTGCCATCGCCTATTATCTGAGCCAGGAGCTGCTGGAAAATCACGTCCGCGTCCGCATCGTCGAGCGGGACCCGGCCCGCTGCAATGTTCTGGCCGAGTCCCTGCCTGAGGCACAGATACTGAACGAGGACGGCTCCAACCGCGACTTCCTGCTCTCGGAAGGTTTGGAATCCACCGAAGCCTTCGTGGCTCTGACCAACATCGACGAAGAAAACGTGCTGCTGACCCTGTTTGCGAAAAAGCACTCCAAGGGCAAGCTGGTCACGAAGATCAACCGCCTCGAGTTCGACGATATTCTGGCCGGGCTCGATTTGGGCAGCATCGTCTACCCCAAGTACATGACCTGCGACTACATCGTGCAGTACGTCCGCGCCCTGCAGAACGAGGCCGGCAACAACATCAAGACCCTTTACCGCATCCTCGACGACCGCGTGGAAGCGCTGGAATTCACTGTCCATGAGGAGAGCCGGGCCACCGGCGTGCCGCTGAGCCAGCTGCATCTGAAAAAGAATCTGCTGCTCTGCTGCATCACCCGCGGCGACAACATCCTCATCCCCCGCGGCGGCGACCAGATCCAGGTGGGCGACAACGTCATCGTCGTCACGCTGGAACACGGCCTGCACGACCTGCGGGACATCGTGGAAGAGTAACGGGGGACAGGACGTATGAATTATGCGATCGTCTTTCGTCTGCTGGGCTACATCCTGATGATAGAGGGTACACTGCTGCTGCTCCCGGCGGTGACGAGCCTCCTCTACGCCGAGTGGGCCGTCATGGGCGTGTTCCTGCTGACGGCGGCCATCAGTGGGGCGCTGGGCTTTGCCCTGCAGACCATCAAGCCCCGCAGCAAGGTGTTCTATATGCGGGAGGGCTTTGCGGCCACCGCCCTGAGCTGGATCACCATCAGTATCATGGGCGCAGTGCCGTTCGTCCTCACCGGCTGCATCCCGAATCCTGTGGACGCCATGTTTGAGACCGTTTCGGGCTTCACCACCACCGGTGCCAGCATCCTGCCCGGTGTGGAGGGCCTGCCCAACGGCATCCTGCTCTGGCGCAGCTTCACCCATTGGATCGGCGGCATGGGCGTTCTGGTGTTCCTGCTCTCCCTGCTGCCCCTGACCGGCGGCTCCCACGTCAACCTGATGAAGGCGGAAAGCCCCGGCCCGCAGGTGGACAAGCTGGTGCCGAAGGTGCAGTCTACGGCCAAGATCCTGTACGGCATCTATTTCGCGCTCACGGTGGTGGAGCTCTGCTTCCTGCTGGCGGGCGGAATGAATGTGTTTGACTCTCTGCTCACGGCCTTTGGCACGGCGGGTACTGGCGGCTTCGGCTTCAAGAACGACAGCTTTGCCGGCTTCTCGCCCTACATCCAGTGGGTCGTGACCGTCTTTATGATCCTCTTCGGCGTCAACTTCAACGCGTATTTCCTGCTGCTGCTGCGCCGGTTCCGCCGCGCAGCGTCCAGCGAGGAAGTCCGCGCCTATTTCGCCATCATTCTGGCGGCGGTGGCCGTCATCACGGTGAACATCCGCAGCCTCTACGGCACCTTCGGCGAGGCGCTGCGCCATGCGGCCTTTCAGGTCGGCTCCATCATTACCACCACCGGCTTTTCCAGCTGTGATTTCGACCTCTGGCCTACGCTGTCAAAAGAGGTGCTGGTGCTGCTGATGTTCGTGGGTGCCTGCGCGGGCAGCACCGGCGGCGGCATCAAGGTGAGCCGCTTCCTCCTGCTGGGCAAGACGCTGGGCAAGGAGCTGAAGCAGGCTCTCCACCCGCAGGTGGTGGCCCCCGTCCGGATGGACGGCAAGCTGGTCAATCATGAGACCATCCGCACCACCAACGTCTTTCTGGCGGCCTACATCTTCATCTTTGCGGCGAGTTTCATGCTCGTCAGTCTGGACGGCTTTGACATGGTGACGAACTTCACCTCCGTCGCCGCCACCCTGAACAACATCGGCCCCGGCCTCAGTCAGGTGGGTCCCATGATGAACTTTGGGGCCTACTCCAACTTTGCAAAGCTGGTGCTCATCTTCGATATGCTGGCCGGTCGTCTGGAAATTTTCCCGATGCTGGTGCTCTTCCTGCCCGATGCGTGGAGAAGATTCTAAAAGTTTTATAACGCAAAAAATCCCCCGGTCCAGCCGGGGGATCTTTGTCTGTATCAGAACGTCAGTTCGACCTTTTCCTGCGCACGGTATTGCAGAGCCTCGAGCAGCGAATCCTCGTCGAGGAGGCGCTTGCCGGAGAGGTCGGCAATGGTGCGGGCCACCCGGAGGATGCGGTCGTGGGCGCGGGCCGAAAGGCCCAGCGTCTCGTAGGAGGCCCGCAGGAGCTGTTCAGCGGCGGGGGTCATCCGGCAGATGCGCCGTACCTGCCCGGCGGTGAGCTGGGCGTTGCAGCGCACATCCTCGTAGCCGGGAGCAGCGTACCGCCGGGCCTGGATGGCCCGGGCAGCAAGGACCTGTTTCCGCAGCTCGGCGCTGCTCTCGGAAGGGGCAGCGCCATGCAGTTCATCGAAGGCCACCGGGTCCATCTCGACGCAGAGGTCGATGCGGTCCAGCAGCGGGCCGGACACCCGGCTGCGGTACTGCCGCACCGCGCTGGGCGAACAGGTGCAGGCCCGGGTAGGGTGGCCGTAGTAGCCGCATTTGCAGGGGTTCATGGCGGCGACGAGCTGGAAGCGGCTGGGATAAGTGGCGCTTCCGGCGGCCCGGCTGACCGTGATGCAGCCGTCCTCGAGGGGCTGGCGCAGCACTTCGAGGCTCTCGCGAGAGAACTCGGGCAGCTCGTCGAGGAAGAGGACGCCGCAGTTGGCCAGACTGCACTCGCCGGGGCGGAACAGCGCTCCGCCGCCCGCCAGCGCAGCTGAACTGGCCGAGTGGTGGGGGCTGCGGAAAGGCCGTGCCGTCACGAGGCCCCGGCCTGCGGGCATCTGCCCGGCGATGGAGTAAATTTTCGTCGTCTCCACGGCTTCTTCCCGGGTCAGGGGCGGCAGGATGCCGGGCAGGCGGCGGGCCAGCATGGATTTGCCGGTGCCGGGCGCACCGACGAGCAGGACGTTGTGTCCGCCCGCAGCCGCGATGACCATCGCCCGGCGGGCCAGCGGCTGGCCGCAGACGTCAGCGAAATCGGGAACCTGGCTCCACGCATCGGCAGGGTCGAAGGGGACAGGCATCGTAGGCAGGATGGGCTGGACGCCCCGCAGTGCATCCACGACCTGACGGGCCGTTGCGGCAGGGTAGACCTGCAT
>ERZ894223.170-NODE-170-length-68528-cov-8.548026_pt1 | contig 68528 bp, 78 predicted proteins | sample MGYA00380293_ERZ894223 | MGnify/ENA primary metagenome ERZ894223 (study PRJEB32331, sample SAMN06328445) | human gut metagenome | biome: human gut microbiome; feature: stool | host: Homo sapiens | collected 2014-11-05 ...
CACGGACGACAGCCGGTATCTGCGGGAAGAGTGCCGGGACGGAGAAAATATCTGCTTTTACTCCCTGAGGGCGTTACAACAGCTTCCGGATCAGGTGGTAAGCCTGCTTGAGGATCCGGTGCGGATGGCAGAGCTGGCGGAGCGGGGATATCGGATGGCAGAAAAGCGGCACAGGTGGAAGAACCGCGCCGGGCTTCTGATGCAGGCACTTCGCAATATAGATAAGTAAAACTAATAGAATTCAGTAAATAAATTCATGATACTAATGACAGCGCATTCCTTGTAAAAAGAAAATCCGCATGATAAGATGGAAGAAGGCAATCAATGCAGCAATGTGTGATGTGAAGGAGGAAAATCATGAAGATGATGTCACTTGCGAAGGAACTTTCGTCCAATACATATCCGGGAAGAGGAATTGTGATTGGCAGATCCGGGGATGGAAAATATGCGGTAACCGCTTACTTTATCATGGGAAGAAGCGAAAACAGCCGTAACCGGGTTTTTGTGGAGGATGGCGAAGGAATCCGCACACAGGCATTTGATCCGTCCAAGCTGACAGATCCGAGCCTCATCATTTATGCACCGGTCCGCGTGCTTGGCAACAAGACGATCGTGACAAACGGCGATCAGACCGATACGATTTACGAACTGATGGACAAGCAGCAGACGTTCGAGCAGGCGCTGCGCACCAGAGAGTTTGAGCCGGACGCACCGAACTATACACCGCGGATTTCCGGTATCATGCACATCGAGAACAATACCTACAACTACGCGATGTCCATTTTAAAGAGCAACAATGGCAATCCGGAAGCCTGCAACCGCTATACGTTTGCATACCAGAATCCGGTGGCCGGCGAGGGACATTTTATCCATACATACATGGGAGACGGCAATCCGCTGCCGAGTTTTGAGGGAGAGCCGAAGCTTGTCGGCATCGAGGGAGACATCGACACCTTCACAAACACGGTCTGGGAGAACTTAAACGCAGACAATAAAGTATCTTTATTTGTGCGTTACATTGAGATTGAGACCGGAAAATGCGAGACGAGAATCATCAACAAGAACGTGTGAGGAGAATAGGATCATGAAAGAATTAGAATTAAAATATGGCTGCAACCCGAACCAGAAGCCGTCCAGAATCTATATGGAGAACGGCGAACTGCCGATCAAGGTGCTTTGTGGCAGACCAGGCTATATCAATTTTCTGGATGCATTCAACGGCTGGCAGCTCGTGTCCGAGTTAAAAAAGGCAACCGGTCTTCCGGCAGCAACCTCCTTTAAGCATGTGTCACCGGCGGGTGCGGCAGTCGGACTTCCGCTTTCCGAGGTGGAACGCAAGATCTATTGGGTGGATGACATGGATGTGGAGTTTACACCGCTTGCAAATGCCTATATTCGTGCGCGCGGCGCAGACCGCATGTCCTCGTTCGGCGATTTTATCTCTCTGTCGGATGTCTGCGACAAGGAGACAGCGCTTGTCATCAAGCGCGAGGTATCGGACGGCGTCATTGCCCCGGGTTACACCGATGAGGCGCTTGCGATCTTAAAGGCGAAGAAAAACGGCAATTACAATGTCATCGAGATCGATCCGGATTATGTGCCGGCGCCGATCGAGCACAAGGAAGTGTTCGGAATCACATTTGAGCAGGGAAGAAATGAACTGGTGATCGATGAACATTTTTTCGATAACGTTGTGACGGAGAACAAGGAGATTCCGGAGGCGGCGAAGAGAGATCTTGCGATTGCGATGATCACCTTAAAATATACGCAGTCCAATTCCGTGTGCTATGTCAAGGGCGGTCAGGCGATCGGTATCGGAGCGGGGCAGCAGTCCAGAATCCACTGCACGAGACTTGCCGGTTCCAAGGCGGACAACTGGTGGTTGCGTCAGTCGCCGCAGGTGCTTTCCCTTCCGTTTAAGCCGGGCATCAAGCGCGCAGACCGGGACAACGCCATTGACCTCTACATTGGGGAGGACTATATGGACGTGCTGGCGGAAGGCGCATGGCAGAATATTTTTACAGAGAAGCCGCCTGTTTTTACTGCAGAGGAGAAGCGGGCATGGCTGGATAAGAACACAGAGGTATCTCTTGGATCGGATGCGTTCTTCCCGTTTGGCGACAACATCGAGCGCGCACACAGAAGTGGCGTTGCGTATGTGGCACAGCCGGGCGGCTCCATCCGCGACGATCATGTGATTGAGACTTGCAATAAATATCATATGGCGATGGCGTTTACGGGCATCCGCCTGTTTCATCACTAGGAAGAGCCAAAGAGGGCTGATGTATGCAGGGTACATCAGCCCTTTTTTACACTTTTTTTACAAGGCTTTACCGGACAAGGGTAGAAGAGAAGATTCATAAACGTTACAGTTTATTTTACATACAAGAAAATGAGAGGAATAGTTGCGAAAATGAAGAAAAAGAATCATTGGAAAAACTTATGTGCGCTTTTCTTCGCATTCTGCATGGTGTTTTCGACAGTAGCAGGAGATGCGTCTTTTGTTACGGCGTATGCAGCAGAGGTGCAGACAGCGGCCGGAAGTGAAGCGGCGGAAAATCCGTCACCGGCAGAGGAGAGCGGAGCAGACAGCACGGAAGGTGCACAGAACACAATAAATCAGGAAAGTGCGGCGCAGACAGGGAACGCCGGTCAGACGGACGCAGCGCAGACAGAGGGTGCAGTGCAGACGGATGCAGCGCAGACAGATGGTGCAGCGCAGGCGGATGCGGTACAGAATACGGAGTCTGGGGCAGACCAGAATACGGCGCTCATCCAGACGGCGGGTGCAGAAAGCCTTGCGGCCTTCAGTTATACGGCGGCACCGGAAGCGGGACTTCCGGCAGCAGCGACAGCGGGCAGCGGAACGCTTGACGTAAGCGGAGCATCTTACAGCGGATTCAGCAAGGGAATCGCAGCAAAAGGATGGAGCGAGGGAGCGGGCTTTACGGTTGCGGTTAATGCTGCAGGTTACACAGATTTAAAATTTTCTGCAGACATGCGCTCCAGCGGAACCGGTCCTGCCAACTTTGCACTGGAATATTCCATTGACGGAGCGAGCTGGACAAAGATCAGCGGAACGGATGTGACCTTAAGCACGAGTCTAGCCTCGGTGTATCAGCAGACGGCACTCCCGGCGGCGCTGTCCGGAAAAGCGTTTACACTGCGTGTGACGATGCAGGGAAACACGAGTGTGAACCAGAGTACAGTCGGCACGAACGGTGTGACCAGCATCAACAACATTGTAGTCACCGGAACACAGGGCGAGGTGGTGAAGACAGATGGGACGGTCTGTTCCAAAGTCAAGGCTTCCGTGGAGCCGGGAGATGTGGAAGCCGGTACGAAGGTGGAGCTCTCCTGTGCGACGGAGGGAGCAACGATCACATACCATACCGATCTGGACAATGCAGACAAGACATACACCGAAGCGCTTGTGATCGAGGAAGATGTGACGATCTACGCGACAGCCGAACTCGAAGGTTATGAGACGAGTGAGACGGCAGAATTTGCCTACGCGGTAAAACAGGGTGCAAAGAGCAAGGAGGCGGCACTTGCCACCACACTTTCGGATGGAAATATGGTTGCCCTCTATTACGAGAACAACGGAACCGGAAGCGTGCTCTCCCAGACAGCAAGCGGCAAGAAGTTAAAGGGCGTGTCAGCGACTGCGGCGGACGGTGCGCTTGCCATTCCGGAAGATGCGGCAGAACTTACGGTTTCCGTGGATGAAAACGGCTATTATACTTTTACATGCGGTGGAAAATATCTGACGTCCGGCGCAACGGGCAGCTCCGTGACGTTTGCGGACGCGGCGGGAGATTACAGTCTCTGGAAGCTGCAGAAGGCAAATGAGAACGGCGGATACTATGTGATCAATGCCAACGCAAAATATAATAATACCACAGAACAGTATCTGGAATATTACAGCGGTTTTACGACATACAGCTACAAATCATCTTCGGATGCGGCGTATGTATTCTATTTTTATCTGATCGATGAGGGAACACCGTCGGTTCATATCCGTGCGGACGAGTCCGTCACGGAAAACGTGGCACAGTGGTCCGGAACGGCAGATTACAAGACGGCAGGTGTGACGGCAGATACCGGAATTGCAGGAGATTCTCTCAATGCAAATGATCTGCTGGATGCGGATGCTATATATTCGGCGGTGGTAAATGGAGCGGCAGTGGCACCGTATACCGAGGCCACAAGCACTTCCACCGGTTCGACTTCCTATTATATGGGAGGAAAGGGCATTGGAAGCGGAAGCAATGACTATGCGCAGTTTGTGATGCCGACAACGGGCTATGCCAACATGGTACTTTCCTTCCGGCTTCGCGCAAGCAACACCGGAGCAGGTTCCTTCCAGATGCAGTATTCTACGGACGGTGTGGATTTTAAAAACCTTTCCACAGGAACCTATGCTTATAAGTACACGAAATACGTGGGCGGTGAGCCGCAGGAAGTGAGCGCCGCGGAGAAAATTACCGACGGTGTGGCAAAGACAAGCCTTGCGCCGGCAAACTATATTTCGTTCACGTTTGATATTCCGAACGAGGCGGCGAATGCAGACCGTCTCTACATCCGCATGGTCCCGGGCAGCCTTTCTGCCAAGGGAGATAAGGCACCGGCAGCGGGCGGAGTGATCCGTATGGACACGGTGACAGTGACAGGCAATCCGCTGATCGCCTCAGATCTCTGCGGATATGTGGCAGCAGAACCGCAGAGCGGCGTGGTAGCTGTGGGCAGTGAATTGACACTGACAAGCGCCACGGAGGGTGTAACAATCCATTACAGTGTAAACGGCGGCGCGGAGCAGATCTATGATGCGTCGGCGAAGCCAAAGCTTGCAGACCTTCCGGCAGTTGTGACTGCCTATGCGACAAAGGACGGCTATAAGGACAGCATCCGCCGTACATTCTCTTATCAGCAGGCACAGGTGGCAACGGTAAAAGCAACGCCGAACGGCGGCAGCGTGGTGAAAAATACCGCGGTGAACCTCACCTGTGAGACCGAGGGTGCGACGATTCAGTATTCCGCGGACGACGGTGCAACCTGGCAGGATTATACCGAAAAGCTCGTCCTGACAGAGCTTCCGGTTACCTATAAGGTGAAAGCCGTCAAAGACGGTTACCTGGACAGCAGTGTGCTCACACTTTCCTTTACCGAGCGCACAAACGAAAAATATCAGATTTACTTTGGACAGTTACATTCCCACACTTCCTATTCGGACGGTGCGGGAAGCTGTGAGGATGCATACCAGCATGCAACGAACGTTGACAATCTGGATTTTGTTGCGGTGACAGATCACTCCAACTCGTTTGACAATGCGGACAGCGCGTCCATCTCGGACGGCTCGATGAGTGAGGAATGGAAGGAAGGCCATGCGCTTGCCACGCAGTATACGACAAGCGGATTTGTGTGCATCTATGGGTTTGAGATGACCTGGTCGAACGGACTTGGACACATCAATACGTTTAACACCGAAGGCTTCCAGAGCCGTACCCAGAATGAGTACAAGACTTACAGCACGGCATTGCAGAATTATTACGCGACCTTAAAGACACAGCCGGATTCCATCAGCCAGTTTAACCACCCGGGAACGACGTTCGGTGATTTCAGCGATTTCGCATACTATGACGAGGAGATCGACAAGCTGATTACGACGATCGAGGTCGGAAACGGCGAGGGTGCGATCGGAAGTTCGGGTTACTTCCCGTCCTATGAGTATTACCAGCGCGCGCTGGACAAGGGCTGGCATCTTGCTCCGACCAACAACCAGGATAACCATAAAGGCTTGTGGGGCGATGCAAACACGGCGCGTTCCGTTGTCCTTGTGGACAGCCTGACGCAGGAAAATATTTACGATGCCATGCGCAATTACCGCGTGTATGCGACAGAGGATAACGACCTCAGCATCTACTACACGCTGGACGGCTACATCATGGGTTCTATTTTAGAGGATGGAGCGACCGGAGATACCGTACATCTTTCCGTTGACTTAAGTGATCCGACGGATGCGTCCATCGGTAAAGTACAGGTCATCACAAACGGAGGACTGGTGCTTGCCGAGAAAAATGTTTCCGGAAACGAGGAGACGGTCACCTTTGATGTGAAAAATGATTATTCCTATTACTATATCAAGGTTGTGGAAGCGGACAGTGATATCGCCGTGACGGCACCGGTATGGGTAGGCTCTGTGGAGGCGGCAGGAATTGACAGCTTTTCCACGGACGAGGTGCTTCCGGTAAGGGGAGAGCCGCTGACGGTGAACCTTGGACTCTATAATAATGAAAACAGCGAGCTCGCGATTGATTCCATAACGTTTGAGGTGGGCGGAGAGACCGTACATGAGGCGGATCTTGCCGCAGCAGGATTGGGAAGCGTCGCATCCATGAGCACGGGAAGCTACAGCTTTGACTATACCTATGACGGCGTCGGCAGCATGGAGATGACAGCAGTTGTGCATGCGACGATGAACGGCGTGCAGAAGGTATACAAGAGCGTCTTAAAATTAAGCTACGCGACAACGGAGATGGTGACAAAGGTTATCATCGACGGAACCCATTACAACGATTATGTGACCGGTTACTATGGCGGTAACGTCGGAAACTTTACGGCGATTGCGGGAGCAAAGAACGTCAAGGTGGAAGTGGTCACAGACGAGATTACGCCGGAGATGCTTGCAAACTGTGCGTTGCTTGTGATCTCGGCACCGGCGAAGAAATCCGGGACAGCAAATGCCGGAGATTACACCGTGTCGCATTTTGAAGACAGCTTTATCCAGATGGTAAAAGACTATACCGACAATGGCGGTACGCTGATTACCTGCGGTATTGCCGATTATCAGGATTCTACTTCGGGACAGACAGCGACAGAGATGAATAAGCTTTTGGCTGCGATCGGGGCATCGACCAGATTAAACAGCGACGAGGCGTACGACGAGACGAACAACGGCGGACAGCCGTACCGCTTATATCTGAAAGGAACCTACAACAAGGATTCCAGATATCTGCGCGGCGCAAGCGAGGAGCAGGAGTACAGTGCGTACAGCGGATGTACCGTGGCGCTGGATGCGGATGCGGTGACAGCCGGACGTGCGGAAGCGCTTGTGAGCGGATATGATACAACGTATTCGATCGACTGCAAGGATGATGCGGGAAACAGAGTTACCGGAAGCCCGACGTATGTGGAAAAAGGCAATATGGTAGCACTCGCACATGAGACACTGGGAAGCGGTGCAAATGTATTTGTTGCGGGAACCGTATTTATTTCCGACTTTGAGGTGAAGGCGGAGCTGGACAATATCTGGGATCTGCCATACTTAAACCGCACGATTGCAGAAAATATTTTAGATGAAGTGAAAGTGGAGCTTCCGCTGTCTACGATTGCGGAAGTGCGTAAGAACGGTACGGCGGGCGATGTCTACCGCGTGGAAGGCTATGTGACCGCAGGAACAGCCGTGGAGGGCAACACCTTCTTTGATACGATCTATATCCAGGACGACACCGCGGGAATTGATATTTTCCCGTATGCGGAGAGCGGACTTGCCATCGGAACCAAGGTGGAGATTACCGGATATGTGGACGCCTACCAGGGCGATAAAGAGCTTAAGGTGATAAGCAGCCGGATTCTGGACGAGGAGCCGAAGGTGATTGCACCGGAGAAACTGTCGGCAAAAGACGCCATGGACTATGAAAAGTCCGGCGGTAAGCTGGTACAGGTGGAGGGAACGGTAACGGATGTACTCTATGATGCGGCGGGCACCGGCGTATCACAGTTCTGGCTGGATGATGGTAGCGGCGTCAATGCCAATATTTTCATCGACGGATATATCTTATCGGCAACGACAGGAAAGAATGAACTCGCATCGGTTGTGTCGACAGGAAAACGCGTGTCGGCGGTCGGCGTGGTCTATGCACATCCGGAGGGAACCTCGGACGAGGCAGTGACCTGTCTGCGTGTAAGAAACTGCGATGAGATCGTGGAAGTGACGTCCGGGGAGACGCCGGATGACACGGAGACACCGGGCAATACCGAGACACCGGATACAGAGACGCCGGGAACAGATTCGTCAGACAGCGGAAATGACAGCACGGACGGAACTGGAAACGGTGGAAGTGTAAGCGGCAGCGTGACCGTATCGGACGGACAGATGACAGACGCGGTGACGGTTGCTTCACAGAATGACTGGGATCCGGTCAGAAACAGAGTGACAGCGGCATCCGCCGGCAGCACCGTGACGGTTCTTCTTGCAGACGGTGTTTCTGTGCCGGGAGATGTTATTGCGGCAGTGCGCGGAAGGGATGTACGTCTGGTATTTAGGCTGGCAAACGGAATCGTGTGGACAATTGACGGAAGAAGTGTGACATCGGATACGATTTCAGACATTGATTTCGGCGTGACGATCAACAGCCATGCCGTGCCGGATGCGCTTACAAGACAGACCGCGGCAGGAAGAGACTATTTCCAGATCAGCTTAAATCATGACGGCGCATTCGGTTTTACCGCAGTGATGACGCTGCCGGTGGGAACACAGTATGCGGGCATGTATGCAAAGTTATATTATTACAATGAAGCAAAGGGACGGCTGGAACTGGCATCTTCCGGAAAAGTAGATGCAAACGGAAATGTGGAGCTTACCTTTGTACATGCATCCGATTATGTGGTGGTGCTGGATCAGATGCCTGCAGTGCAGACGGGAGACGACACCCCGCTTGCGGCAGCAGTGATGATGCTTCTTGCAGGTATGGTTCTGCTTGCAGCGGCAGCACGCAAGAAAAGGATATTTTTGAAATAAGGGTGGTTAAAACATGAATTTCAAAAAGAGCAAGATACGCAGCCTGGTGCTTCTGGCACTGGCTGCCGTTGCTTTTTGCGGACTGATCTGGTTCGCGAATAAAGACAGACCGGTTTACCGGAGCAGCAACATGGCGGGGACGGACTATGAGGTCGGAAGAGTCCTGCGGGTTGTGGAGGATCACAAGACGGTGGATGAGGAGATGGACGGAATCTGGCGGGGAAGTATGACGCTGGAGGTCGAGATCCTTACTGGACGTTACAAGGGCGACACGGCTATTGTGGAAAATTATTTCAGCTCCCTGTACAACGTCAGGGTGGCGGAGGGAGATAAAGTCTCCATCCGCATCGACACGACGGGGGAGGACGAATATCAGGTATCGGTCTACAATTATTACCGCATTCCGCAGATGATCGGCTGCATCGTGGCGTTTGTGCTGCTTCTCGTATTGATCGGAGGGAAAAAAGGTGCAAAATCTGTGGCGGGGCTGGCGTTTACCGTGGTATGTATCCTCTGGATTTTACTGCCGCTTGCGCTGAAGGGCTACTCGCCGTTGGCGGTCACGATTCTGCTGATTCTGGTCTGCAATTTTGTCAGTTTCTTCCTGATAGACGGCATCTCGACCAAGACGGTTGTGGCGGCAATCGGAAGCATGCTGGGTGTGCTCGCGGGAGCGGTGTTTGCACTGATCGCGCAGAAGGCCATGTCGATTACGACCTACCAGATGGATGAGGCGGAGACGCTGCTTCTGATCACAAGCACCACGGAACTGAAGATCCGGGATCTGTTTTTGTGCGGTATTTTGATTTCGTGTATGGGAGCGGTGATGGATGTGGCGATGAGTATCTGTTCCGCGGTGGCGGAGATCCATCAGGTGGACCGGTCGCTTGGCATGGCGAAGCTGTTTGCCTCCGGGATGAATATCGGAAGAGACGCGATGGGAACCATGGCGAACACGCTAATCCTGGCAGTCGCCGGGACATCGCTGAACATGATGTTGATGATCTACTCCTATGACGTCAGCTTTCAGCAGCTGATGAATACGGACTTTGTGGCGATCGAGATTATCCAGTGCATTGCGGGAAGCGTGGGTATCGTGTGTACGGTCCCGCTGGTAGCACTGCTGTCCGCCGCCGTATTTGGAAAAAAGACAAAAAAATGAGACTGCACTATGGCAGGATGACGATCTGCCGCTGATATTCGGAGGCGGGGGGAACGTCATGCTCCTGCATGCGGGCGGCGTGCAGAGGCGTGCCGCCTTTTTGATTGCGCATCTGCAGATAGAGATTCCCGGCAAACACATCACGTTCAAACACCTGCATGGCATCTGTGGACAAAAGCTTTGGTGCCTGCGATGGCCGTGTGATAAGTGGAACTGCAGCGGATGCCTTTAGCGCGGCAAGCAGGGGAGCGGCGCTTTCCCGAAAGCCGAGAATGCGCAGGTAGGGAATTTTATCCAGTGCATTGCCGCATGCGTAATCAGAAGAAGTAATGCCAAGGATGGAGTGCAGCAAAATGCGGTTGATGCGCGTGAGCGTCATTTCTTTGCTTTTTAACCGTGACGCGAAGGAGGAAAAAGAGGTATAATAAGGAAGCTGGTTTTGCATGCGGTTGGCAAACTCCGGGGAGGAATCGGCAGTCCGGGCGAGCTGCGTGGCAGAACTGCTTAACAACAGATACCCCAGGATGCCGGAAAAGTCATCGGCGCACAGCAGCGGAAAATCTGCCCGGTAGTCCTGCAGGATGGACAGTGCCTCCTGCGGCATGGCATGATGCAGAATCCCGTCGGCAGAATCTTCGGATGCTCCGGCGCCACCGGCGAAGAGTGTATGCCGGATCGCGGACGCGGATGCCGGGACTTCGGATGCGCCGGAGCGGATGGATGTTTCGTGGTATGCGGCGCCTTCCCGCTTTAGCAGATAGGGCGTGATCGAAGACGCGCGGCGGCGCAGCGATTTTAAGTATTCCAGAGCCAGTATGTTGTTCGGGGAGGCAAGCAGGGAGGAGAGCGCCTCTGCGGATACGGGCAGGGCACCATTCTGACCGGCGGAGCCGGAAAAATACGAGAGCAGGGCAGCTTCCCTTGCCTTTGGGAATGTACTGCCGGATTTTAGGTTATGTTTCAGGGAAGCCTTTAAATCCGCCGGTTCATCCGCGAGAACGTCCGCAATGCGGCGAAGGAGGGCAAGGTCGCCGCTCTCAGCGCCAAAACAGATGCCGTTTACGCAGCCCATTTTCTCAAAGAGGGAGATTCCGGCGTCCGCGAAAAGCTCTGCGGAAGCGGTGGACCAGAGTACGGGAAGCTCGAGCACGACATCTGCACCCGAGGAGAGCGCCATGCGGGCACGGGTGTATTTGTCCAGAAGGGCGGGCTCTCCGCGCTGTACATAGTCGCCGCTTGTGGCGACAACGATATAGTCGGCGTGAAGATTTTTTCTGACATGCGCGATCTGATAGGCGTGCCCGTTGTGGAATGGGTTGTATTCTGCGATAATGCCAATGACGTTCATGGCGGATCCTCCCGTACTGCAATGTAATAAAAACTGTAGCTATCATAGCATACTGTGAAATAGAAAAAAAGAAAAAGGAGCATTTCACGTGAAGAGAAACAGAAACATTGGAGCGATTCTTCTGATTGCGGCAGGACTTTTGCTGATTGCGGCAGCCCTTTATGAACTGATCCCGGCGCTGCTCGCGTACAAGCGGGCGGACGATACCTACGAGGCGCTGTGCGAGGCTTATGTGACCGGACAGCCGGAGACATCTTCGGATGATCCGGCGGAGGAGGGAGAGGAGCTGCCGGCATGGTATGAGGCATTGCAGGTGGATTTTGAGACGCTAAAGGAAGCAAATCCGGATGTGACCGGCTGGATTTATTTTGATAATATAGAGCAGATCGATTATCCCGTTCTGTATTCCGGGGATGACGAGACCTATCTGCACACCGATCTCTATGGAAATGCGTCGAAATCCGGCTGCATTTTTATGGAGGGGAACAATGTGCCCGATTTTAACGACTGCCATACGATTCTGTACGGGCACAATATGAAAAACGGAAGCATGTTCGGCTCACTGAAACAATATAAAAACGACGGCTTTTATGAAAAAAATGAATACTTTACCGTGTTTACGGAGGATGCAGCCTACCGCTACCAGATTTTTGCGTACAGTGATGTTCCAGAAGATTCGGACGTCTATACGACCGGGTATCTGCCGGATGAGACTTTTGACGGGTTCCTCACAGAGCTGCTTAAGTCTTCCTACAAGGATACGGGCGTTACGGTGGGAAGGGATGACAAGGTTCTGACACTGTCCACCTGCTCGGGTGACGGGCTGCGGTTTGTGGTGCACGCGGTGCGGGTTGACGAACACGAAAGCGGGGTGTGACTGTTAAATTTTTGTCAGGCTGTTTTTCATTTTGTACAAAGAAACTGGCAATTACTGGCTTGTTTCGCGGGTGTGACAAGCGTATACTAAAATTATATGCGGTCTGTGAGAGACAGACCTTCGCAAAACAAGGAGGCAGATCCTCTCCTCGCCAGAGGGCTCGGATTTTGCTTCACAAAACAAGGAGGATATTATGAACGTATTAGTTATCAACTGTGGAAGCTCTTCATTAAAATATCAGCTCATCGATTCTGAGAGCGAAGCGGTAATGGCAAAAGGTCTCTGTGAGAGAATCGGAATCGACGGAAGACTGGTATACCAGAAGACCGGACTGGACAAAGAGATTACAGAAGCTGCAATGCCGACGCACAAGCAGGCAATCCAGATGGTTCTTGATGCACTGGTGAATCCGAAGACCGGTGCAATCGCAAGCCTTTCCGAGATCGACGCAGTCGGACATCGTGTCGTACACGGTGGAGAGAAGTTCGCAGCATCTACACTTCTGACACCGGAGGTATTAAAGGGAATCGAAGAGTGCAACGATCTTGCACCGCTTCACAACCCGGCAAACCTGATCGGTATCGATGCCTGCAAGGAGCTGATGCCGAACGTACCGATGGTTGGCGTATTCGATACCGCTTTCCATCAGACAATGCCGAAGAAAGCATATCTCTATGGTCTGCCTCATGAGTATTATGAGAAATACAAGGTCAGAAGATACGGTTTCCACGGAACAAGCCACAGCTTTGTATCTAAGCGTACCGCAGAGTTCCTTGGTATGGATCTTAAAAATTCCAAGATCATCGTGGCACATCTCGGCAACGGCGCATCTATCAGTGCCGTATTAAACGGCGAGTGCGTAGATACCTCCATGGGTCTGACACCGCTTGAGGGACTTGTCATGGGAACACGTTCCGGTGATATTGATCCGGCGATCATGGAGTTCATCGCAAAGAAAGAGAATCTTGATATCGAAGGTATCATGAATGTATTAAATAAGAAGTCCGGCGTACAGGGAATGTCCGGTCTCTCCTCTGACTTCCGTGACTTGCAGGCAGGACACGAGGCAGGCAACGAGCTTGCAACCAATGCGATCGAGGTATTCAGCTATCGTGTGGCAAAATACATCGGCTCCTATGTCGCAGCAATGAACGGTGTAGATGCCATCGCATTTACCGCGGGTATCGGTGAGAACGTGAACCTGGTTCGTGAGAAGGTAATGTCTTATCTCGGTTATCTCGGCGTGACGGTAAATCAGGCAGTGAACGATGCAACCCACGGCGACGAGGCGATCATCTCTACCGCGGATTCCAAGGTAAAGGTATGCGTGATCCCGACCAACGAGGAGCTTGCGATTGCAAGAGAGACGGTAGCGCTTGTAAAATAGTTTTTGCTGTCAAGGGAAATTCCTTGACAAAAAAGCAAAAAAGTGATTGACAAACCAGGGACGCCTATGTATAATTGGTTAGGTGTGAAAACCTCATATGTATGAGGCGAAGGAGTAAACCATGCAGATTGATATTTCAGAGATTGTATCTTGTGAGAACAGAGAAGTTACCGAGAAGGTTCATATCGAGCAGGATGCGTTTGTATCGAGGCTTGGTGAGTTCCCGATCACGAAGAGCGCGCCGTTTGATCTCAGGATTGCGAACCGCGAGGGCAGTGAGCTGCTTTTGAGCGGGGAGACGGATCTTACAGTATCAATCCCGTGCAGCAGATGTCTTACGGAAGTTCCGACGGACATCCACATTGTCATCGACAAGAAGCTCCGCATGGACGGAACGGAAGTTGTGGATGATGAAATGGAAGAAACAGACTACCTGATTGGATTAAATCTGGATATAGATAAGCTTATCTATGGAGAGATTTTGGTGAACTGGCCGATGAAAGTTCTGTGCAGAGAAGATTGCAAAGGAATTTGCAAGGTGTGCGGAATGAACCTGAATAAGGGGAACTGCGATTGCCAGAGAACAGAACTGGATCCAAGAATGGCAGCAATCCAAGATGTCTTTAACAAATTTAAGGAGGTGTAAGTAAATGTCTATTTGTCCGAAGAATAAATCTTCCAAAGGAAGAAGAGATAAAAGAAGAGCAAACTGGAAAATGACTGCTCCTGCATTAGTAAAATGCAGCAAGTGTGGAGAGCTGATGATGCCTCACAGAGTATGCAAGAACTGTGGCTCTTACAACAAAAAAGAAATCATTCCGCAGGACTAATTCCAGCGGTACAGAGGAGATCCGGATCTGCCGGGTCTCTTTTTTGTGTAATAGGAAACTCCGTATACTTTGTTCTGGTATTGAAAAAAAGTGTTAACAAATTGTTAAAAAGTGGTTACTTTTTTTGTTCCAGATATTTACAATGATACATGTAACGTCACAACAACAAGGAGGAAATGTTAGTGAAGAAGGAATTGAACGAGACAGAAACGAAGCGCTCCGCAAAGAGAAGCGGAATGGCTCGCAGAATTACAGCACTTGTTCTTGCAGGTGTGTTGACATTCGGAGGTACGGCAACCGTATCTGCAGCAACATTGAGAGATGTATTTGATGCACAGTATTATTCTGAGACCTACAGCGATCTCAAGGATGCATTCGGTACGAATCAGACAGCATTGTACAAGCATTATAAGACATTTGGTAAGAGCGAGGGCAGAACAAGCACAGCACTTATCGACGTACAGAAATACAGAGCAGCATACCCGGATCTGGATGCAGCATTCGGCGATAACTGGGATGCATATGTGAACCACTACATCAAATACGGTTTCAGCGAGGGAAGAAATTCTTTCGGCACCTTTGATGCAAGAGCATACGCAGACAGATATCCGGACTTAAAGGCAGCATTCGGTTACGATGTGCTTGCGCTTTACAAGCATTACTTAAAGTTTGGTAGAGCAGAGGGAAGAGATGCGAGCGCAGCTGTAGCAGCAACATCCAGCTACACAGAGTCTTCTTACAGCGGATCTTCTAATACAGGAAGTGCTGACAACGGCAACAATACTTCTACCAACACAGCACCGATCAGAACAAACGGCCGTCTGACAAACCCGGAGACAGGTGCACCGGTTGCAGGCGCAACAGTTACATTCAGACTGACAAGCTTCAATGCAACAGCAGAGGAAGCAGAAGCAGCTACAGAGTCTGTTGAGACAACGGCTGAGACGACAGAGTCCACAGAAGCTACAGAGACAACAGAGTCTACAGAAGCTACAGAGACAACAGAGTCTACAGAAGCCACAGAGACAACAGAGTCTACAGAAGCTACAGAGACAACAGAGTCTACGGAGGCAACAGAGTCTACAGAGGAGACAGAGGAGCCGGAGAATGGTCTGGTTGTAGGCGATGGTTACTATGAGATTACCACAGACGCAGACGGTTACTATGAGATTCCGGAATTCGTACCGGGTGTATACTCCGTTCAGGCAGCAGCTGTTGGTTACTTAACCTTGACAGTGAACTCCATCAGCATCAACGCTGACAATGGAAGCTTCACATTGCCGACATTCCAGCTGTTGAGCTCTGATATGAGCGGTGTGAATACCGTTGCAGGCGTTGCAAAGAATGCAACCACAGGTCTTGGTATTGAAGGTGTAACCGTAAATGTACGTGCGAACTGGAACAATCAGTCCGGCGATGTGATCGCTACGACTACCACAGATGCAGATGGCAGCTACAGCTTCTCTCTTGAGAGAGGTTACTACACCCTTGAGTTCGCAAGAGACGGATTCGTATCCACTTTTGTAAACGTAGCAAGCTCCAATGCAATTGGTGCATGCGAAGGCGTATTAAGCCCGACCAGCACAAGCGAGGTTACCAGCACAGAATTCAGAATCGTTCTTACCTGGGGTGAGACACCGAGAGATCTCGATTCCCACCTGGTTGGATTAGATGATGCCAACTCTGTATTCCACATCGCTTACTACAATAAGGTAGAGAGAGATACAGACGGTAACGTGATCGCATCCCTGGATGTGGATGATGTAAGCTCCTACGGACCGGAGACGGTAACCATCGTAAATGCACGTACAGATGCTACTTACTATTACTCTGTAAAAGACTTTACAGATCGTTATGACGCTACATCCACAAAGATGTCTGAGTCTGGCGCAAACGTAAAGGTATACCAGGGATCTGTTCTTGTAAAAGAGTACAATGTACCTCTGAATCAGGCAGGTTACATCTGGAATGTATTTAAGATTGAGAACGGAAACGTTGTTGACATCAACAACTACAATGCAGACGAGACCACAATGTATGGTGAGTATGCATCCGAGTACAATTACTAAAATGATTCTTTAGGGAAAAACAGCCGCGGAGACGCGGCTGTTTTTTCTTTATAGGAAAACACTTTGTGCTGTGCGTAGGGTTTTAAAATAAATGCGAAAAGAGGTTGAAAAACCTTTTGCCGCATTTATTTTTTTACAAAAAAATAGAAAAATTCCGATAATGCGGCGGGGTATAGCAACCCTTCCGCATTATTTTTTTACGCATAAAGAAGGAGAGGTGAGAGCATGAGCAAAAAGCCGTATACAAGTTTAACTTTTGAAAAACGCCAAATTATAGAAAATATGGCAAAAAAGAAGCAGACGCCGCAGCGGATTGCAGAAGCGACAGGGGTTCATGTGGCGACTATTTACAGGGAAATGAAACGCGGTCAGACAAAAGACGGATACAGTGCAATCAAAGCACAATGTGAAGTTTTGAGATAATACGGGTCAACAGATCGGCCATTTTATAAAGGTTATATTTTCGGAGTAGGTCAACAGGTTTTCGGTTCAGTTTTTAAGGTGAAAACAGAACAGCGGTGGAGAACACGAACGCTTAAAAAAGTTCCATGAAGGATAACAGGTTTTTTACTTTTAAGGCGAAAGTAAATAAGGTTTGGAAGTTCCCGACAAAAAACAGCCGTCGGATCGCGTGAAAGCCGATTAACAAGAACACGCCCGAAAATATCACCCTTATAAAATGGCCGATTATAGCAAAAATGAAAGGAGCGTGAACCGGTGGACAAAGAAACAGACGCACTTCTGAAAATTGCAAGAGAAAGAGAAAACAAAAAAGATCTTCTGGCTTACCAGAAGTTAAAAGAGATTAGCACCGGAAGAACATATTCGGAAGTACAGGACATTTTAGACAGAATGGGAAAGCAGCTTTCGCGGTGGGTAGGTGCTACACCGTGTCAGCCGAACGAACACGCATTAGATTGGCAGGGCCACAAAGTAACGCCGCCCGTTGATGAGACAACAGGCGGCAGAGGGTAGAAAGGAGCGCGGACCATTGCGAACATTTAAAGAAACTTCAAAGATCGTCGAGGAAGTGGCAAACATAGCGCTGCAGGCAGCAGAAGAAAAAGGGCTGACTTTCCGCGAAGTTCTTTACCTTCCGGAAATGATAGACGCAAGAATAAAAAAGGAGATTGAAAAAAGGGAAGAACCATTCAGGAGAACCCCGCAGCAGTGAAAACCGCGGGGCGCCCGACTATTCGATCGGTTTTAATTGAGAACAAACCTTTTCAGCAGCGGTTACAACGGCCGTTTTGATTGTTTGACCTTCCGTGGTTTCAATATCGGCGTTGTCGAGTTCGTCAATTAAAACTTTCCTGAAATAGTCAAAGACTTCGTAAAGTTCAGGATCTTTTTTCAAAATTACACCCCCCTTTCACCTTCATATTACCACGAAGGCAGCAGGGGAACAGAAGAAAGGAGCATTTACAACGAAGATTATTATTTTTAGAAGCCTTCGCAAGTATTCGGAAGACGACTTCAACACGTTCGCGGCAGCGCTGCACGACGTACCGGGAGCGAAGGCCAACAAAAGAACCTTGACAATAGAAGCGAACGGCCACCGGGTAGAGTTCCGGAACGGTTCGCCCTACGATCCGAAGAACGCCGGACTTCGCGCAGACATAGCGATCCCACATTATGACTACATAACAGCCGGATCAGAATATGAAAAGGATCCGCGCTTCCGGAATTGTTCTTTTACCCGCGTTCTGGAAATTATGAAAGGAATAGTGAAGCCATGAAAGAACGACCGGAAAGAAAAGTTATTTTCGAGATTACCGGCGACGGCCTGACCGCGGAAGAAGTCGGCAGGATCCGGCAGGTAATAAGACACCTTAATTATAAAAGAGGACGACGCAAGGCGCCGCGCCTGTTTTATAGATACAATTTCACCCAAAGAAAGGAGATCTAACAAAATGAGTTTAGTTGACGCGTTCGCGAAAGAAGACAGAACCGAAGTGAAGTTTTCACAGTTCTTCGCACTGGTAAAGCAGGCGGCACAGTATGAAACAGTTATGAACGCCGTAAATTGCGACGTTCCACACCGGTTTATCAGGGAGACAATGACCGGAAAGAAAGAAGAGGTTCCGGAAATTCCAGAGAAAAAAGAAGCCGTTCTGGGCGTTGTGAAGGTGGACTTCGACGCGGAAGAGTTCAGAAAGACTTTGCAGGAAGCCACCGCAGAGATCAAAGCGAAGTTCGGACCGGAAGAGGACGAAGCAGAACAGGAGCAGGAAGCACCGGTAAAAGAGCCGCCGGAAATTACCGCAGAAAGTATTCTGGCAGCAGCAGAAGAAACCACACTGGCAGCAGCAGAAGAAACCACACTGGCAGCAGCAGAAAAAACCACCCGCAGAAGGTAGAAAGGAGAATGAAACATGGTAGCGGTAGGAATTATTTGTTTTATCGCGGGAGCAGTCGCCGCCACGGTTGGCCTTGTGGCCTTCGGCGTACACCTTGCGAACCAGAATAAACAGTGAAAGCGCTTATGAAATATCCGGGTAGCAAGTGGGGATCCGCGGACTGGATAATTTCACACTTTCCAGAACATCACAGTTATTTAGAACCGCTCTTCGGTTCCGGCGGCGTTTTCTTCAATAAACCACGATCAGACATTGAGACAATAAACGATCTTGACGGCGAAGCAGTAAACCTTTTCAGGCAGATCCGGAACGATCCGGAACGTCTGGCCCGCGAAATATACTTCACACCATATTCACGGGAAGCCTACGAAATGGCATACCAGAAAGAACCGGAAAACGACCTTGAAAAAGCAGTTCTGTTTTACACGCGCCTAAACATGGGCCACGGGTTCAGGACACAGGGCGAGAAAGTAGGGTGGAAACTGGACATTCAGGGAAGAGAAAAGGCCTACGCGGCCGCGGACTGGTGCAAGATACCGGAAAAGATAATGGAAGCAGCGGAACGCCTGCGGGGCGTACAAATAGAGAACCGCCCGGCGGTAGAAGTGATCCGGAAGTTCAATTTTGAAAACGTCCTGATCTATTGCGATCCACCTTGCGTTCTTTCTACCAGATGCCGGAAACAGTACCGACATGAAATGACGGACGAGGATCACGAAGTATTACTGGAAGCATTGCTGCAGCACAAAGGCCCGGCAATTATCAGCGGTTATTCTTCGCCGCTATACGAAGAACGCCTGAAAGACTGGTACCGGGAAGAACGGATAAATTACGCACAGAACGCGCAGCAGCGCCGGGAAGTTATATGGTGCAACCAGAAGACAGAGAAGACGGCGCAGCAGTTGACGTTATTTTGAAAGGAAAACGGCAAATGAAAAGAAAATATGGCGTTGTAAATTACCTGCGGAAGCATTACCCACCACCGGAAGGATCCGGAGAAGTGGAAGTGGAGTTCTTAGAAGGCTACGACAGTATAGAAGGACCGGACGGATCAATAGGCTTCGGCGTATTTGTTCCGCCAGAAGAAAAGATCTATATTGCCGACGACTTACCGGGCGGCGAAGAAAGCATGATCGAAACCGTGGCCCACGAATGGAAACACTGGCTTCAATATTGCAACGACGAAGCATACGACGAAGAGGAAGCGGAAGACTTCGCCCGGCAGATTGTAGAAGAATTTTTATAAGAAAAGGAGATCAAACCATGAGCAACAACAATTACGACGCATTTAGAACCTTTATCGAAGGACGTTTCGGCTTCGGGGGGGGGGCAGAGCATGAAGAAAGAAGGACAGAAGGCGCCTTCTATTGACGACCTGAAAGAAGCGGGATCCGAAGAAGAGTTCAAAGCCCGCCTGAAAGAAGGGCAGGCGTTCAGATTAAAAGAAAAGGCCGGGTTCCATGTAATAAGTATTGACGAGAACCGGCCGCCACTGGTGCAGGTGGTAGGGGATAGCGATCTGATCGCGCAAATGTTGGCGTTTGCAATTTCGGAGATTATCGAAAACAGCGTGAAAAATGGAGTTCCGCGCGAACAGGCCGAAGGAATGTTCCGGATCGCTTTAGAACTTGGAATAGCAACTTCGAGAAATTAGCAGGAAGGGAGAACACAGCATGAAAGGAAAAATGAACTTGCCTTTGAAAGAGTTTTTAACCTTAGTAGGACCGGCGCAGGTTTTACACATTATCGAAGAAGGCGAAACAGAACCGGCCTTCAAAGATAGATCCGTAAAAATAAGAGATCACGAAGAGTTACTGGATCGCGAAGTGAAATTCATTCAGCCGGCAGCAGATACAGAGAACGCCGGAAAGTATATCTTCAAGATCTGGATCTATCCGGTGACTGCATGATTACGGTAAAAGATTTTCTGGAAAAGATAACGAACCCGGACCGGATCAAGATTGTAAAGGGCGAAGAAGTCCTTTTCGCAGGTTATAAGGGCGCCTTAGTTCATGAAGGCGCCGCAGACCTTTCGCCGGACATTCTGGAAGCGGAAATGGTATCTTTCAGAATAGATCCGGAGATCCGGGCGAAGGACTGGAAGGCGCGCGGCCTTATGGCCCCGATCGAACCGGAACAGGCGCCGGACTATAAGTTTTCGGATCTGGAAATGAAACTGTATTACAAGATCTGTATTTGAAAGGTGAAAAATGAACATAGCAGACTGGATCATATTATTCATTTTATTGTTTGCGGTTGCGGCCGCGGCGGTTGTATTTGTGATTTTAACGATCATGAATATCGGCGGTATTTAGAAAATGAAAAAAGAAAGCGAATGTGAATTTTGCGAACTATGCCGGGAATTTTACGAAGGAAAGAAGAAGGAATGTAAAGGCCCGGAGCATTGCAAAGATTATAACTATTTTCTGGCCGGGAAATGCGCAGCATTAGAAGGCCAGTGGTAACAATGAAGGGAGATCTAACCATGGCACAATTAAGCAAAGCCCTATTCAGTAGCACAAAGGAAGACTGGGCGACACCACAGGACTTTTTCGACAAACTGGACGAAGAATTTCACTTCGATCTGGATCCTTGCGCAGACGCAGAAAACGCGAAGTGTAAGGAATATTTCACAAAAGAGGAAAACGGACTTTTGAAGGATTGGGGGGGGGGCGTCGCGTCTTCTGCAATCCACCATACGGCCGAACGTCAACGGGCGAATGGATCCGGAAGTGCTACGAAGAAGCGAAGAAGCCCGGAACGGTTGTCGTTGCACTTATTCCGGCGCGCACTGACACAAGGTTTTTTCACGATTACATATACCACAAAGCGGAAATTCGCTTCATTAAAGGCCGTCTGAAATTCGGCGGCTGCAAGGACGCGGCGCCGTTCCCGTCTATGGTGGTTATTTTCGGAAAGGAAAAAGAGCATGAAGAGACAGAACACGCCGGCAGCAGAGGAACCGGCAAAGAAGAAGCGTAGACGCAGGGCCACAGATCCAAAAACGGGCCTTACCGTATTCGAGCCGAACACGGTTTATTTTAATGATTATCTGGAAACATACATAGGCGCAAAATGGCAGGCGATAAAAAACAGCCTTTACGACGCAGGCTATCAGGCCTTAGAAGTAAGCCGGTACCGTGACGGCCTTCTGGACGACTTCAACCGTATTTGTGCCGAAAATAACTATCACGGCATTGTTTAAGAGACAGAAAGGAGATCTAACCATGAGCGACGTTGTAAAACGTGACCTTTACGGACTTATCGACAAGGAACTGGAAGCAGCAAACCAGAAGTTCCCGCTTTTCAATTCCACACATGAAGCCTTCGCGGTAATTCTGGAAGAAGCAGAGGAAGCAAAGGAAGAAGCGGGGAACCTTGATATTTTAATGAATAATTTCTGGATCGGAGTGAAAGAAAACCACGATCCGGAAGCGTTACACGAAGAATTGACAGGCATTTACAAAACAGCCCTTGATCTGGCCGTGGAAGCGATACAAACCGCAGCCATGGCCCGGAAAGGCATTATTAGCAGTATAGACCTTCGGGCCGTGGATCAATGCTTATCAGAAGCAGAAAGGCGGGGCGAATTATGAACCAGAGAAAAGCGATCGAAGCAGCACTGGCAGAAATGGGGATCACAAATGAAACACAGCTAAACGACGCGATCCGAAACATGAAGCCGCTTAACCTGTCTTTAATGGCAGAACGGCAGCAGGAAAGGAAGGCGAGTTAATGGACCTTAAAGGAAATCAGGTAATAGCCGTAGATTTTGACGGGACACTTTGCAAGCAGGCGTGGCCGGAGATCGGAGAGGAAAACGAGATCCTGATCGAACACCTGAAAGAACAGCAGGCAGCAGGCGCCCGCCTGATCTTATGGACCAACAGAGAAGGCGACCTTCTGGAAGAAGCGGTGGAGTGGTGCAAGGCCCGCGGCCTGACATTCGACACAGTAAACGCGAACCTTCCGGAACTGATCGACCTATACAAGAACGACTGCAGGAAGATAAACGCCGACATTTACATAGACGACAAGGCAGTGAACCCGGTTCCGTACAGACACGCGGCCGGAATGTTCGGTTTCAACCCATACGCAAACCCGATCGACAAGGCAGAATTTGAGAAAAGGAGATCTAACCATGTGGAAAAGAATTGAAAGAGCGATCAGGATCGCAAGAAGAAACAGCAAGGCCAGAAGACAGAGAAAGAAAACAAGCGAAATTCTTCTGGCAGTATTCACCCTGACAAATTGCGGGACGCTGCAGGAATTGGAATATCACACCGGATATTATGCAGGAACCGCGGATCAGGCGGCAGCAGTCGGAGAAATCACAAGAGAGCAGCGCGGCCAGATCTTACGGGTTCTTCATTATATCAGCGCGGGGGAACGTGAAAGACTTGAAAATAAGTAACAAAAAACGGGCTTGAAAGGCGGGGGCCTTTTCAAGTCCGTTCATTGGAAATCTAACCTAAAATCATTATATCAGAAAGGCGGGGAAAGTCAATGGTAAAAACACATGAGAAAAGCCGCATTTATGCAGTAGTGGGAACGGACAATGTAAAGAACATTGGAAAGGTTGTTTTACAGATGGAAGCAACGGGGCAGATAAGCGGCGGCTATCTTATATATTTAGTTGAAACCGTGAGCGCGGAAGATTACGACCGCACAACAGCAGAAGGAAGGGCGGCAGCAGCAGAAAAGGAACTGAAAGAGTATAAAGAAGCCTTTTTCGAGACAACGGACAACCTGAACGCGGAAAAAGAAGCACTGGAAGAATTACTGGAACAGACGCGAGACGCGGGCCACGATTATAGAAGGAAACTTGACGAAGCGACACAGGAAAACGCCGAACTTTACAAAGCCCTTGCAGAGTGCCGCCGGATCTTCGGAGAATTACCGCCGGAAATAGAAAGATTACTGAATAATGAAGAAGGAGAAAAAGACCATGGTTACGCTTACACAATTTAGGGAAATCACAGAAGACCTTCCGGGAGGTTTTGAGATCCGGATCGAAGCATACTTCGCGCCAGAAGGAAACAAGACGGCGCCGTGTTTTGAAATGATGTATTCCAAAGAAACGAAGGAAGTTGTTCTTCTTCCGGAAGCGGTACATATTAACGACGGCGAAACAGGCCTGACAGTAAAGCACGAAGAAAAGCCACGAAAGACAATAACAAAATAAAGAACAAATGTTCTATTAAATAAAAGCCCGGACGCAAAATAGAAGCGGCCGGGCAATTCAGCAGCAGGAAGAAAACGGCAGCAGTCGAACAAACTTTCTTCTTATATATAAAGTATTTTCCTTTACCGTCCTTGTAATGGGTATTAGCAAATCGACGAAGTATATTTTTATATTTCAAGATCTGGATCCGTAGAGGAAGGAGAGAAGGGAAAGGCGGGGGAACATGAAAAGAAAGACATTCGATAATTACGACTATGAAGAAGCGTTCCCGGTGGAACTGGATCGCGACATACAGAAAAAAGCAAGAAAGAATTTTGAGAAGGAACACCCGCTGCAGGTTCCGGACTATGAAGAACAGTGGAAAGAGCAGCAAGAGAAATTAAAAGAATGGGAACTGGAACGGCTACTGAAAGAAGGGAAAGTGGAAAGCCTTTACAGAACCACCACCACGAAGGCGAAGAACCTTCAAAGCGGATCGGAATTACTGGAAGCGCAGATCTACCCGTCATTTTGTCACAAAGCGGACGTTCCACACACAAAGAAGGGCAGAGAAAGCAAGCCTTCACAAAAAAATCTGAATGACAAAAATTCAAGGCGCTATTTTATACGCCTTGCAAATATAAATTTCGGTGAAAACGATCTATGGTGTACGTTCACATGGGACAAAGAACACATTCCGGCAGACGAAGCAGCGGCCGATCGAGATATAGCAAACTTTATACGCAAGATAAATTACAGGCAGAAAAAGGCAGGCCGGGAGAATATCAAGTATTTAATTATTCCGGTGGTAGACGGAGCAGAACACCCACACGTCCACATTATCATGACGGGACAGGGGATAAACCGAGACGAATTAGAAGGATTGTGGACAAAAGGGGAAAGATCCAACACCCGCCGCATAAAGCCAGACAAAGACTTTCTTCTTTCGGGCGTTGCTACATACATGATGAACAACAGGAAGGGGAAGAGAAAATGGAGAGGTTCAAAGAACCTTGTAAAACCGAAAGAACCTGCCAGAAGTTATTCAAAGTTCAAAAAAAGGACCGTTGAGCGCATGGCCCACGATTACGAAACATTAAAAGCCGAAATGGAAAAGGCCTATCCGGGTTATAAATTCCTTGACGCCGAAGTGAAATATAACGGAGTTACGGCGGCCTTTTACATATACGCCCGCATGGTGCGGAATTGAAACGAAGGGAGAAAAGAAAAATGAACCTTGCAAACATGAAACGTTCCGAGACAACGGAACAGATCGGCCTTATAAACTGGGCCAGAGCAAACGAAGAATATGTTCCGGAATTAAGACTTCTTCACCACATACCGAACGAAGGGATCCGGACAAATGGGCCGGTATTGAAAGCGGCAGGAATGAAAGCGGGCGTTCCGGATCTGTCTTTGCCGGTTCCGCGCCGTGGCTTTCATGGTCTGTATATCGAAATGAAATTCGGGAAAGGGAAGACCACAAAAGCACAAGAAGAGTTTATGGCGCTTCTTCGGGAACAGGGCTACAAAACGGCGGTGGCATACGGGGCAGAACAGGCCCGCGAAGTGATCCGGCATTATCTGGCCCGCGGGGAAGGGTTTGATCTGGTGAATTGTGAACACGCTTTCAAAATGTGCGGATATTGCGAAGGCGTGGCCGTGGACTGGGCGCCGTGTGAAAAGTGCCAGTTCTTCAAAGCGAACAAAGAGAGGGGGAAGAAATAATGTTCTTCAAAAAAACGGTATTGAAAAGAATGTTGAAATCAGCATACACAGGTGCAGGCCTTACGGTGGGGCATACGCCGGAAACAGACGAAGAGGAAGAAGGCTATTACCTTTCTTCCGGTTGGTGGGTTTTATGGTTCAAAGCGGGAATGTTCCCGAAAGAAGCTAAAGCGGCAGTTATTGAGTTATGCGGAGAACTTCCGGCAGTTGGGGAAGTGTTCAAAGCAGAAAAGGACTTCGGGAACCAGTACGAAATTGAACAGAAAGAGATCTTCAATCTTCCGGGAGCCTTCAAACGTTGCACGATAGATTATAGAGTAACAAACATCATGCAGCAGCAGGGGAAGACATTGATCCGGATCTTACAGGCAGAGGAAGGCCGGAACGTTTGCGCGGTGTCAGAAGTGTTTCTGGATCTGATCGACCTGAAATCTATTGACTACGAAAACGGAGAAACGGAGCCGTTCGGACCGTGTGCAATAAGTCCGGAAGCCCCGTTCGTGTACTGGGGGAATGATTGTTGCTATCTTATGGCAGGAAGAAGAACTTCGGACGGGGAAACAGAAGCGGAGTTCTGGAAGTACCTTGAAGGCACAGAGATAGTATAAACACACAGGGAAAGGGGGCCGCCACGGTTGGCGCACACGATAGACGAAGATACAAAGAAAATAGTAAAAGCGATCGTTCACGGCGACCAGAAGCGGAAGAGCAGGCGCAGGGCGGGCAAACATACAGACTTCGACAGAAAGGCAGCGGAAGCGATAAAGGCAGCAAAAAAGGAATTGCCACTGGAAGGAACAGATCCAGAGGTCCGGCGCCACATTATCGACAAACTATACACAAGCCTGTTATATAACACACCTTGGGAGCTGTTAGGGGAAACGTATTGTTGTCGCCGGTTGTTCTACGAATACCGGAAGGAGTTCTGTTATCTAATAGCGGTACACATGGAGATCATAGAACCAGAAGGCGGCAGCAGGCAGCAGGCACCCGGAAAGTAGGTCAGAAAAGGCCGGCGCCGTTGGATAGAATGAAAGAAGGTGAACGAATGGCGAAAGAATGGACAAACGGTTTCTATACGTCGAAGGAGTGGAGAAAGACACGCGACGCATATTACCGGATCCAGTGCGGCAGGTGTGAACGTTGCATGGCCGAAGTTCTGGCCGGAGCGCGAAGGGTTGAAGACATCAACCCCGGAATAATTGTTCACCACAAAAAAGAATTAACGCCGGAGAACATAAACGATCCGGCAGTGGCACTATCCTTTGATAACTTAGAACTGTTATGTGATGAACACCACAACAGGCAGCACAAGGCGAAGGCGAAGCGCTACACGTTCGACGCAAAAGGAAATTTGATCGAAAGCAAATAAAAAATATTTTTCCATTCCACGAACCCCACCCCCCGGTATTTCTTTTTCAGGCCTTCCAAAGAGAACCGAGGGAGTGAGAACAAAAAAACTCTGCAAGTCGCGCGCACATAGAAGGGGGGTTAAAATATGCCAGAAAATACGACGACAACGAAAAACAAACCACAAAAAAGAACTAATTATCTGACAGAAGGAAGGATAAAGAAAGAGAAAGCAAAACTTTCTGAAATGTTCGCGGGGATCGAAGACGAGGACCGGCGAACCCTTGTAAATTCAGTGATTGACGAAGCGGCCTTCCTGAAAGTCGCACTTCTGCAGGCCAAAACAGAATTGAAAAAAGAAGGCCTGACAACCGAAACGAAAAACGCTTCGCAGAAATTCATAAAAGCCCACCCTTCAACGGCAATTTATGAAAAATACGCGCGGCAATATACCCAAATTATTAACCAGTTGATCGAATATTTACCGCCAAAAGAGAAGAAAAAAGTTTCAAAATTGGCGGCGCTTCGTGATGAATAAGCAGGAACATAATTATATTTTTGAATACCACGACGCGATCACGTCGGGGCGTATTCGGGCCGGTAAATGGATCAAAGCGATCTATAAAATTCTGGTTGAGGGTATCAAGAACGGGGAATGGGTTTTCGACCAAAAGAAGGCCAACAAGGCGATCAAGTTCATAGAAAACTACTGTCACCATTCGGAAGGCAGAAACGACCTTCTAAAGTTGGAATTGTGGCAGAAAGCGATCGTTTCCGCGATCTTCGGTATTCTGGACAAAAACACCGGGTACCGGCAATTCAGGGAAGTTTTTCTGGTGGTTGCAAGAAAGAACGGCAAAACCCTATTTGCCGCCGCGATCATGGCATACATGGCATACATAGACGGAGAATACGGCGCGAAACTGTACTGTCTGGCCCCGAAATTGGAGCAGGCCGATCTTGCATACGACGCATTTTACCAGATTGTGCAGCAGGACGAAGAACTTTCCGAGATTAGCAAGAAACGCCGTTCGGATATTTATATTCAGGAGTTCAACACAACCATAAAGAAGATCGCGTTCAACTCTAAAAAGTCCGACGGTTTCAACCCGCACTTTGTTCTAAACGACGAAATGGAAGCATGGCCGGGCGATCAGGGCTTGAAACAATACGACGTTATGGCGTCGGCACTGGGAGCCAGAAAACAACCGCTTATTTTATCAACGTCAACGGCGGGTTATGAGAACGACGGAATTTACGACGAACTAATGAAGCGATCAACGGCGTTCCTGAAAGGCAGAGGAAAGGGCGACACAGAAAAACGCCTTCTTCCGTTCCTGTTTATCATTGACGATGTGGAGAAGTGGGACACCCGCGAAGAATTAGAGAAGTCAAACCCGAACTTGGGCGTTTCTGTATCGTGGGAATACTACGAAGACAAGATCGCCGTTGCAAAGAAATCACTTGCAGCAAAAGCGGAGTTCTTGACGAAGTTTTGTAACATCAAACAAAATTCTTCGATTGCATGGCTTGACTATGTGGACGTAGAAAAGGCAGCAGGACAGCGCTTCACCCTTGAAGACTTCCGCGGGTGCTATTGCGTGGCAGGGATCGACCTTTCCAGAACAACGGACCTTACGGCCGCTTCGCTCATTATCGAAAAGGACGGGAAGAACTATGTTATTACAAAATTCTTCATGCCGCGGGAACGCTTCAAAGTGGCGATTAACGAAGAAAATGTTCCGTATAACATTTTTGAACAGCAAGGCTTCTTGAAAATATCCGGAGAACATCAGGTGGACTACAAAGACGTGTTTAACTGGTTTATTGAACTTGTAAAGGTTTACAAGATCAAACCGTTAAAAGTGGGCTATGACCGTTATTGTGCGGGTTATCTGGTGCAGGAAATGAAAGAAGCGGGCTTCCACATGGACGACGTATATCAGGGAACAAACCTTACACCGGTATTACATACCTTTGAAGGTGACTTGAAAGACGGGGCGTACTGTCTGGGCGAAAACAATCTTCTTCGCGCGCACCTTCTGAACGTGGCCGTTGATATTAACATAAACGACAGCCGCATGAAGCCGGTAAAACTGGAAAAGCGCGCACACATAGACGGCGCCGTGTCAATCTTCGACGCGTTGGCCGTGAAAATGAAATTCCACAAAGAGATCGGGAGACAACTTACAAACGCAGCGTAAAAAGAGGGTTTCGGCCTTCTTTTTTGCTGCCTGAAAGTAGGTCAGAATTTCACGATCTTTTTTTGTACGATTGAAGCATGGAAATTTAACCGGAATTACAGGACGAAGAACAGGGGGTGAAGACAAACGGGAATTATAAAAGATTTTTTGAATTATAGGCGTTTCAAGTATAGCCCGATCTTCACGATCCGCGGTGAATATTCAGCCGGGGGCGGTCTGGACGATAGCGACATTATAGGATCTATCGAAAATTGCATAGCGGTAAACGTGGCGAAATTAACGCCGCAGGTTATGAGAAAAGACGCCCGCGGAATGACAATAAAAGACGACTATCTGGCCCGCCTTCTTTCTTTGAGGTGGGCGCCGGAGTTATCAGCATACGACGCACTTTACAAAATGGCGGCGACACTGGTTAGAAAGTCGAACGCCTTCGCGGCGGTGATGTATAACGAGGACTTCACGAAGGTAAAACAGATCGTACCGCTTACGGTGTCTTCCTTCCGGATCTATGAAGACGACGACGGAAATATTTTATTCCGGTTCACTTGGGACTACGACGGGAAAACGTATGTATTGCCATATCAGAGCGTGATCCATATTCGCGCCCGGTTCAGTAAAAAACGTTTTATCGGAACACCGCCGGATCAGGCAATACAGACAACCCTTGAATTACTGAACGCAACCGGGCAAGCCCTGAAAAATACCGTGAAAAATTCGGCAAACTTAAAAGGCTACCTGAAATATAACAACTTTGCAGACGAAGACGAACTGAAAAAGAAGGTTCAGGAGTTTCAGGCGGCATACATGAGCGCCGAAAACGACGGCGGCATAGGCGGCCTTGATAATACCATGGAGTTTCACGAAATCACGCAGAGAACGCCGAACATTCCGACGATACAAAGCCAGTATTTACGCGACAACCTATACCGCTATTACAACGTGAACGAAAACATTTTAATGTCAAAGTTCACAGAAGCAGAGTGGAACGCCTTCTATGAAAGCGTGATTGAGCCGATCGCCCTGCAGTTATCCCTTGAATTTACTTTCAAGTTATTAACAGAGCGCGAACGCGGCTTCGGAAACAAAATCATTTTCACTTCTAACCGGCTGCAATACGCGACGTTACAGACAAGAGCCACGATCGGTTCTACCCTGTACGACCGCGGAATTATCACGATCAACGAATACAGGGAACTAATGTATTATGAGCCGATCGAAGACGGTGACGTGAGAATGGTAAGTCTGAACTATGTGAAGGCAGACGATCAAAGCCTTTACCAGACAGGACAGGCAAACGGCGGCGCAGGTCCCGGATCCGGATCCGAAGAACCGCCGGCAGCAGGTGAAGGGCAGCAGGCGGCGACGGCAATTCAAATTTTGAAAATGTTCGTGCCGGTGACTATGAAAGGCGGTGAAAAAAGAAATGCCAACACTTAAAGGTTTTACTTTCAAAAATCAAACGGAGACAAGCGCGGATCTGTATTTCTACGGTGACATTGTTTCCGACTGGTGGGGAGCATGGCAAGACGAAGACCAGTACCCGGACGCGATCAAGAATTTCCTTTCGGAGCAGGAAGGAAAGGATCTGAATGTTTACGTTAATTCCGGCGGCGGTTCCGTATTTGCAGGGATCGCGATCTATAACATGATTAAGCGCCACGCGGCAAAAGCGAACGTGAAAGTCTATGTTGACGGCTTGGCCGGTTCAATCGCTTCGATCCTTGCGTTTGCAGGAAGCGAACCACCGGAAATTCCTTCAAACGCCTTCTTGATGATCCATAACCCGTGGAGTTATTGCGAAGGCAACGCGGCAGATATGCGAAAAATGGCCGACGATCTGGACCAGATCAGAACCGGAATTTTGAACATATACGCCGAACACCTGAAAGAAGGTGTAACAATCGACCAGATCGAAGCGTTAATGGACGCCGAAAGTTGGTTAAATGGGGAAAAAGCCGCGGAATATTTCGAGGTAAAGACCACGGAAGCGAAGGAATACGCGGCAGCAGTCGGGGACTACATGAAGAAAGCCCGCTGCAAGGTCCCGGAAAAATTAAAAATTGCAAAGGACGGACACGATCCGGAGCAGCAGGCGGCAGAAGAAGCGGCCGCGAGAAAAAGACAGGAGATCCGCGATCTTACTGTCAAAGCAATTATGGAAGGAGAATAAAGCATGAAGTATGAAGATCTTGTAAAAATGAGCGTCAAAGAATTAAAAGATCGTCTGAAAGACCTGAACACACAGGCGCAGGCGGCAGCAGGAAAAGACCTTGACGCGCTTCTGGAAGAAGCAACCACGATCACCGGTATTCTGGACGACGTAAAGAACCGCGAGAGGTTGGCCGGTATCGCAAAAGACGCAGAAGGCGGCGCAGAGCCGACCGGCGGCGAAAAAGGCGAGGAAGTGAAGGACAAGGCCAGAGAGGAACGCGGCCAGAACATCAAAGACGGAAAGGCGGTTAAGTTTTCTGCAAAGAAAACATTCGGCGTAAAGAACGCCCTTTCTGTCAGCCAGACCGTAACACCGACACACAGCGCGGCAGATGTGAAAGAAACCTTTAACGACGTTTCTTCCCTTGTGGATCGCGTAACGTCTATCCCGTTAAACGGCGGCGAGACATACCAGAGGGGCTATGTTAAGTCCTACGGCGACGGAGCAGGCGGCACCGCAGAAGGCGGCGACTACAACGCAACAGAACCCGTTTTCGGCTATGTAACGATCGAGAAACAGAAGATCACCGCATACACCGAGGAACCGGAAGAAATGATTAAACTTCCGAACGCAGACTATGACGGCGTAGTGGAAGGATCCGTAACAAAGGCGATCCGTAGATACATGAGCCGCCAGATCTTGATCGGTGACGGAACTTCCGGAAAGTTCAAGGGAATTTTCCACAACCCGACAGAGACAAAAGATCAGGTTATTGATCCGGCAACCGATCTTTCTATGACCGCAGTTGACGACGGAACACTGGACGAAATTATTTATTCTTTCGGCGGCGACGAGGACGTGGAAGACGCTGCAGTTCTGGTTCTGAACAAAAAGGACCTGAAAGCCTTCGCGAAACTTCGCGACAAGCAGGGAAGAAAGGTTTATACCATTGTGAACCATGGAAACACCGGCACGATCGACGGCGTACCGTATGTTATCAATTCCGCTTGTGGAGCAGTCACAGACGCACAGACAAAGGCGATCGTTTACTGCATGGCATACGGACCGTTAAGCAACTACGAAATGGCGATCTTTTCTGACATTGACGCCAGAAAGTCCCTTGATTATAAGTTCAAGCAGGGACAGATCGCATACCGCGCGGACATTTTCGCGGGCGGTGCCGTAGCGGCCCACAATGGCTTCATCAGAGTAAAACGCCCGGCGTCAGCGTAAGCAATAACAGGAAAGGCGGCTTCTTATGACGATTGACGAGTTAAAGGCGGCCGCAAAGTTACGAACGCGGAAAATGTCAACGGACGAACTGGACGAAGACGTTTTCCGTTACGTTGACTTTGCACTGGCAGACCTGAAAAGAATAGGTGTCGCGGAAGAATACCTGAAAGCCCCGGAAGATCCGTTGATAATTGAAGCCGTTCTAACTTATGTCAAGGCAAATTATAGCATGGACGCAAACCACGAACGGTTAATGAACAGTTACAACATGATCTTAACCAAAATAAAAGGCGGTGAGTACAGATCGACGCAGTAATAACATTGATAGATCAGGGAGAAACCCGCGAAGAAGACGTGAAAGCGAAGGTTTTCGCAACGGTGAACCCGATCGGCCGTGACGAATACGCGGCAGCAGGTGAAAAGGGAATGAAGGCCCGCTATATGTTTGAGGTTTTCGCGAACGAATACACCGGTCAAGACGTCGTTTTGCACGGTTCGGAGCGCTTGACGGTATACCGGACGTATGGCCCGAAAACAAACGACAAGATCGAAGTGTACGCAGGGCAGAGAGTAGGGAACAGATAGTGGGTATAAAGGTTAGTGAACTTGCGCAGGAATTGGCGCAGGGGCTTAGCGAGTATTCGCAGGAAGTAGCGGACGCGATTAAAAAAGCAACCGACGAAGTGGCCGAAGAAGCCGTTCAAGAGTTGAAAAGCACAAGCCCGGTTTTAACTGGATCTTATGCGAAGGGGTGGGCCAAAAAGAACACTTACGAAAGCAAGAGTTCCAAACGAAACACGGTTTACAACAAAACCGATTATCAGTTGACACACCTTCTTGAAAAAGGACACGTCGGCCGCGACGGACGCAGAGTAAAAGCGATCGAACATATTCGCCCGGTAGAGGAAAAAGCCGCGGCAGAATTTGAAGACAAAGTGAAAGGAGCGATCGGAAGGTGACGACGTTTGAAGAGATCATAAAACGCGCCGAAGGGTTAGGCCTTCCGATTGCGCGAAATCAGTTCACAGCAACAAATAAAAAACCGGTACCGGATCCACCGTTTCTTGTGTACCTTTCCACGGAAAGGCAGCGCGGCGACGATACCAAAAACCGGATCCGGGAGATTGAAGGATCACTGGAACTTTACACAGAGAGAAAAGCAGATCCGGATCTGGAAAAGCAGATCGAAGAAAAGGTTTTGTTCGACGTTGAGTTTCGGAAGTATCAAGCACAGATACCACAGGAAGACACAACACAGACGGCCTACGACTTCACGATCACACAGAAAAAATGAAAGGAGAACAAAGCATGGAAAGAATAATTCTTGGAAGCGCTGATGTGTATATTCAGGCCTTCGACGGTTCAACCGTTCCGGTGACTGCAGATATTTGCAAGCCTGAAAATTTAATGGCCTATATTTCCGGCGGCGCGTCCGTGGAATACAAACCTTCTTTCTACACAGCAAAGGACGACACTGGAAAGAAGAGCAAAACGATCGTAACAGAAGAGGAAGTAACTCTGAAAACGGGAATTATGACCTTTGACGGGAACAAGTTCAAATACCTTTGCGACACCGCCAGAGTTACAGAAGACAAGGCAAAGAAACGCCGCACTGTAAAGATCGGTGGTATCGACAACAGACAGGGCGCGCGCTATGTTATTTGTCTTCACCACAAAGACGCGGTGGACGGCGATATTTGGGTAATGATCGTCGGAAACAATCAGGCGGGCTTTACAATTTCTTTCGAGAAAGACAAAGAAACCGTTGTGGACGAAGAGATCACAGCCCTTCCTATGGACGAAGAAGGAACCCTTCTTATGTACGAAGAGGAAATGACAGAGAGCGAAGCAGCAGGATTGTAACAACGAAACCATAACGGCAGGGCGGCGGGTGCGCCTTGCCGTTATTTAGTAGAAAGGAGAAATTAGCGTGGCGAATTTAAGTTTTGATTTTAACAAGGTGAAGCGTTCCTTCATGACCGTAACACTGAAAGATAATAGAAAACTGATCGTGAAAATGCCTATGAAGAAGACGTTTGAAAAACTGTCAGCACTGCAGGAAATGGACACGGACAGCATGACGGCAGAAGACGCCATGGACACACTGGGCGGCCTTTGCGCCGAAATTCTTTCCCACAATATGACTGGGGAGCAGGTGACGGCGAAAGAGATCACGGACGATTACGACACCGAGGAAATGGAAGCGCTGATTGACACTTACATGGAGTTCGCGGGCGGCGTAAAGAATAACCCAAACTAAAGATCCCCTTCTATCCCGGCGGGGATAACGAAGGGGTGTATTATAAAACACTCACACGCGGCGAAAAACTGGTGATTGACTACACCGGTTTGAATATATGGCAGGTGCAAGAACTGGACCTTGATCTATACCTTTTCTTCATGCGCGAAGCGTTTATTCACGAAATGAACCAGACAAAGGAAGGCAGAAAATACCTTGAAAATTGTTGGCGAATTTCACAAACAGAACCGGACCGAAAGGCCATTCGCGAGAAGTTCAAACGAAGGGGCGGTGAATAGCAGGTGGCAGCAAGCACAATAAAAGGAATTACCATTGAGATCGGCGGCGACACTACGAAGTTAGATAAAGCCCTTTCGGGTGTCAATAAACAGTCGCGCGATCTGCAGAAAGAATTAAAAGAAGTCGAAAAGGGCCTGAAACTGGATCCAAAAAATACGGAACTTCTGGCACAGAAACAGACACTTTTAAAAGAAGCCGTGGCCGCTACTTCTGAAAAACTGGACGTTTTGAAGTCAGCAGAAGCACAGGTTCAGAAGCAGTTTGAAAACGGCGAAGTGTCGGAAGAACAGTACCGGGCATTACAAAGAGAAATCATAAAGACAGAAGCGGATCTGAAAAACCTGAAAACGGCAGCAGAGGACAGCAATTCAACGCTTGAAAAGGCAGGGGAGATCGCCGGAAAGATTGGCAAAAAGTCCGAAGCACTGGGAAAGAAACTTCTTCCGGTGACGGGAGCAATCGCAGGGATCGGGACCGCTTCGATCGCGGCATTTAATGAATTAGACGCCGGTTACGATACGATCATAACAAAAACGGGCGCTTCTGGGGAAGCGTTGGACGGCTTACAAGACAGTATGGACGCCGTTTTTACTTCACTTCCAACAGAAGCGGAAACGGCCGGAATTGCGATCGGAGAGGTAAACACCCGCTTCGGTTCTACCGGAAAAGAACTTGAAGACCTTTCTTCAAAATTCATTCAGTTTTCAGAGATAAATGGAACGGACTTAAACGGCGCGATCGACAGCGTAGACGCCATAATGACGAAATTCGGCGTTGACAGCAGCCACACCGGCGAAGTGTTGGGCCTTCTTACAAAAGCAGGACAAGACACGGGAATTTCCATGGACACGCTGCAGAATACATTACAGACCAACGGCGCCACATTAAAGGAAATGGGCCTTGATCTCACGTCTTCGGTAAATTTACTTGCGCAGTTTGAAGCGAACGGCGTGGACGCCACAACAGCGCTTGCAGGATTGAAGAAGGCGCAGCAGAACGCAACAGCGGACGGAAAGGACCTAAAAGACGCACTGGGCGAAACAATCGAGAAGATCAAAAACGCAAGCAGCGAAACAGACGCACTGCAGGCAGCGACGGAGTTATTCGGAAAGAAGGGCGCCGCAGAAATGACGCAGGCGATCAGGGAAGGCCGTCTTTCTATCGACGATCTTTCCGGCGCCTTATCAGATTACGGAAACGTAGTCGAAGACACATTCAACGCGACACTGGATCCGCCAGATCAGGCAAAAGTCGCGCTTAACAATTTGAAAGTAGCAGGCGCAGATCTTGGAAATACCTTAATGCAGACAGTAGCGCCAGTTCTGGAACGCGTAGTGGAAAAAGTAAAGGCTTTTTCACAGTGGTTTAAGAACCTGAACGACACGCAGAAAGAAACGATCGTAAAGATTGGCGCGGTAGTGGCGGCGATCGGACCGGCTTTAATTATTTTCGGGAAACTTTCTTCGGGAGTATCGAAGGCGATCGGGGCGTTTTCTAAAATATCGGGCGTATTCAAGGCGGCAGGAACGGCCGGGAAAGGCTTGTGGGCTATTTTATCAGCAAACCCGATCGGGGCCGTTGTCGCGGCCGTGGTGGCGCTTGTGGCGGGCTTCGTATTGATGTATAAGAAGTGCGACTGGTTCCGCGAAATGGTAGATAAAGCCTTCACAGAGATTAAAAAGAGCGTTTCGGAAACAATCGAGAAAATAAAACCGATCTTGCAGCAGTTGGGCGAAAGTTTCAAAAATTTAATGGAAAAATTGAAGCCTGTATTCCAGTTTTTCACGACCTACGTTATGGCGGTGATACAGGGCGCACTTTCAGCAGTAGCGCCGATCATTTCAGCGGTGAAAAATGCGATCGACTTTGTAAGTAACATTATTAGCGCATTTATGGCACTATTCAGGGGCGATCTGGACGGGTTCAGCCAGTACATAGAAGCAGCACTGAAAAACCTGATCGAGATTGTGAAAAATCTTATAACGGCGGTAGTGAATTATATAATCACATTCTTTCAGACGTTCGGCGTCAATGTGAAGAAAATTTTCTCTGATATATGGTCTGGGATTGTTTCGATCTTTTCGGGCGTCGGCGCATGGTTTGCGGACAAGTTCCGCGCAGCCTACACGGCAATAACAACGATCTTTTCGGGGATCGGCCAGTGGTTCGCGGCCCGGTGGACGGACATTAAAAACGCCCTGTCAACCGTGGCGACGTGGTTTCAAACCATGTTTCAAAATGCCTATACGAACGTGAAAAACGTATTTTCCGCGATCGGCCAGTGGTTCAACGATAGATACACAGATATTAAGTCCGTATTTTCAACGGTTGGATCATGGTTTTACACAAAATTCACGGAAGCATACACGAATATTAAAAACGTGTTTAGTAATATTGGATCCTTCTTTTCGGGGATCTGGAACACGATCAAGGGCATTTTTACAAATGTCGGAACAAATATCGGTGAAGCAATCGGCGGCGCCTTCAAGTCGGCCATGAACAACGCCCTTGCAACCGTAGAACGTGCGGTGAATAAGGCGATCAGCTTCATTAACGGCGCGATCGACGTTATCAACGGTATTCCGGGCGTAAGTATCGGACACGTTGGCAAAGTATCACTTCCACGTCTGGCAAAGGGCGGCGTTCTGAAAAACGGTCAAGCCATTATGGCAGAAGCAGGCCCGGAGTTGATCCAGATGGTGAACGGCGAAGCGGTTGTAACACCGCTTACGGCTTCGGCAAGGAATACGGCACTTGAAACAGCAGAAGGCGGCGGGAAAAGTTTTGTTCAGAACGTCAACATTACAAGCCCGAAGGCTCTTTCGCCGTATGAGACAGCCCGCCAGACGCGAAACGCAACCCGAAACATGGTTTTACAGTTACAGGGGGGTTGATAAATGGCGAAAAGAATTATTTGCAAGAATGAAGACGGGGTTCAAGTGGAATTTAACTATTCCTTTGAACCGTTCTTCCTTGTATCGGTAGACGGTATTTACACGATGTCGAATAACGTTGTAACGTCGGAAAATACCATGGTGGACGGTTCCACGTATCAGGGAAGCACCACAAAACAAAGAAACATTGTAATAACGGCACAAATGGAACGAGACTATCAGGCAAACAGGGATCTACTTTACAAATGCTTCAAACCGAAGTCAACCGGCCTTTTCACCTACATAGAAGGCAGCGAAACCCGCGTAATTGACTACAAAGTGGAAGGGATCGACATTGACGAAGCGGGAGTGGTTAGAAATTTCAGTATTTCCCTTCTTTGCCCGGATCCGTTCTTCCGGGATCTTGAAGATATTTCCGTATCCATGGCAAGTTGGACGGGCCTTTTTGAATGGCCACACGAATTTCTGGAAGAGAAAGAGCCGTTCGCGGAAAGAACGGCCGAAGTATTGAAAGAGATCGAGAACGACAGCGCCGCGGACAATATCGGAATAACCGTCACACTGGAAGCGGAAGGACCGGTAATAAACCCGGCCGTATATCATACAGAAAGCGGCGAATTTATCAAGATCGGAAACGAAGTCAGATCCTTTTCTATCAATGCCGGCGACGTGGTGATTATTACCACAGAAACAAATAACAAAGCGGTGTACCTTGTAAGGGACGGCGTAAAACAGGAGATCAACGAGTATCTGGACGAAGACAGCGACTTTATACAGTTGCAGCATGGAACAAACACGATCCGATATACGGCAGACGCCGGCGAAGATTACCTGAACGTTACCGTTTCTTACAGGTTCCGTTATCTGGGGGTGTGATATGGAAGTAAGAATTTACGATCGCGATCTGAATTTCAAGGGAGTGATCGAAAACCACACTTCTTTGATCTGGACACGGAAATATTACGAACCGGGAAATTTCGAGATCCACGCCCCGATCACAGAACAAAACCTTCGCTTACTGTCAAAAGGAAACATTATTTCCAAACGTGGCAGCAGCGAAGCAGGAGTGATTGAAGACATAGAGAACGAAGAAAGCGATCTGAAAAACGAGATCACAGCAAAAGGCCGCTTCCTTTCGTCCTACATGGATCGACGCCTGATAAAATCAACCGTGAATTTTTCCGGGAAAATAGAAGTTGCCATGAGGAACCTTCTTTCAGGAGTGACGGCGATCCCACTTGTGGAGTTGGGAACCTTAAATGGTTTCACGGAAACAGTAGAGTTTCAAGCGACTATGAAAAACCTTATGACCTACGAAACAAAACTGGCAAAGGCCGGAACGATCGGTTATCGCTTCCGGCCGGACTTCCGGAACAGGAAAATTATATTTGAAACCTACAAAGGGACCGACAGGACCACGGCACAGGGTATCAATTCCCGCGTTATCTTTTCGGAGAGTTACAACAACCTAAACAACGTTATTTATAAATATAACGATCAACAGTACAGGACGAAAGCGATCGTCGGCGGGGAAGGCGAAGGAGCCGCCCGCGTATATGTGGAAGTTGGCGGCGGCACCGGGTTAGATCTTCGGGAAATTTTTGTGGACGCGAAGGACATTCAAAGCGAAGGATTGACAGACGCAGCATACAAAGCAGCACTGGCACAACGCGGCCGGGAAACATTGGCGGCGAATGTTGTTTCTGAAAGTGTGGAGTGCGAAACCGAAGCGGACATAAATTTCAAATATAAAACACATTACGACTTGGGGGATATTGTGACGGTAAAGAAAAAGAAATGGGGGATCGTATTAAACCAGAGGATCACAGAACTTCAAGAAGTGTATGAGTACGGGGGAATGTATGTAGTACCGACCATGGGCGACGCATTACCCGAAAAAATAGATTGGAGCGACAAATAAATGGGACAGTATGCGAATTTCTACAATTCCAGAAACGGCGACCGCGTTTACAATGCCGACAGCATGAGCGAATGGCTTTTACCATTCTTCACAACCGGCGTTTTTAATAATTGCTTCGCCGTGACGGCCACGGGCGACGGTATGAATATAAGCGTCGACGGTGGCTATGTAAATATCAAGGGAAAGACAAAGCATTTTGAACAGGCGCAGATCTTCACCCTTGAAAAAGCGTCCGGAACGTTGGCCCGTATCGACAACGTGATCTTGCGAAGGGACGACACGGAACGCGACTTTTATATTCTGATCGAAACCGGCGGTTTCAGCAAAAACCCGGTAGCACCGGAGATCACAAGAACCGAAGCGATCCACGATCTGAAACTGGCAGAAATTAGGGTGGAAGTCGGAGCGATCAAGATCACACAGGACAATATAACAGATACACGAATGAACGCCGACGTTTGCGGGTGGGTAATGGCAACTGTAAAAGAAATTGATTTTTCGCAGATCACAGCACAGTTTCAGGCGTTCTTCCAGAAGTATCAGGCACAGATCACGGAAGAGTTCAACGTCTACCAGTCCACGATCACGAACTTAGAGGATCAGGGAACAGCAGCCCTTCATAACATGGAAAACCAGTTTGAAACCTACGCGGGGCAGCAGGAAGAACTTTTCACGGATCTTTACAACCGGATCAAGGATCAGTTATCGAAAGACGCGGCGGCCGCGTTGTGGTTTTCGGTAAATGCGCTGCAGGCAAACTTTGAAAATCTGGCAACGAAGATCATGTTTGAAAACCAGTCAAAGGAAACGGCGGCGATCCTGATCGACATTACGAACGAAAATTCCGGAACGGTTACAACGGCGACGTATGCAGCAGGCGGCAAAACCTACCTGACAGAGCCGGGAACCTACAAAGTAGAGCCGCAGGCCGACAACCTGTTAATTATCCCGAAAACCTTCGTTCTGGACCACACACAGACAACGGAAACGTTGAACTTCACCATTTATGACAAAAACGCTTTCGCAGCCGTTGGCGGCTATGTTGGCGCGTATGTATCTAAAAATTAAGAAAAGGAGAAAAAGACACTATGAAAGGATTTCCGAAAGTATTAAAAACAGCGCAGGACGTGAAGAATTGTAAAGACATGGTGGACGCCGGACAGTTGCAGGCGGCCGACCTTCTGGAAGCAATCGAAGCGATCGAAAACCAGAATTTTATTATTTGCCCGATCCGCGAATTATCAGAGGATAAAAAGACGGTGACGGTTACATATTGCAACGAAGCGACAGCAGGCGCAAAGGTTACGGCCGGCGGCGTAACTGCAACCATTCAGAGCGTGGAGCATATCGACGGAGAACCGGACGGATCCGGAAGGGCAGAGAAGGAAAAGACAAAGATCACACTTTCAAGAACGATCGCGGCCGGTTCCGAAACAATCAAGATCGCGAACACACCTTCCGTTTATGATACGTTAGGAATGACGGAAGAAGAACTGGAAGCAATCAAAGCAGACCTGCAGCAGTAAGAAAGGAGAAAAACACATGAAATTTTTTCTTTATGATGAAACAATGATGAACACGAAGGCGAAGATCACCACGGAAAAGCTGTCAGCCATGAGCGACATTGTATCACAGAAGGCGCAGTATATCACAGCGGCGGGAGCAGCTACACCGAACCAGATCACGATCGCGGCCGGCGTCCTGATCGCCGTCGGTTCTTCTGTATTCAAAACTGTATTAACGAACCTTACAACGGCAAACCTTGACACTGGTTCCGGGTTTGAAATGGGAACGGACTATTATATTTATTGTTGTGATCCAACCAACGGATCCGACACCGTGGACCGTGACGAAGTTTTTGTAATTTCTAAAAATTCCACCTACCCTTCCGGGTACACAGCGGACAACAGCCGAAAGATCGGCGGCTTCCATTATGGAAAGTGCCGCTATGTGAACGCGCTTGGAAACCCGATCAACAGCAGCGGAACAGAAAACGGCAGCGGTTGGCAGGGCAACGTATACAACGGCATTATTCCGAACAGCGTATGGACCACAAAGCACCGCCCGAAGTGCGACGATCCTTCCGGCATGGTTTACCTTGGGAATGGATTGTGGGGCGATATTTACCTTTCTTCTGATAATGGAAGTCAGGGCCTGCAGTCAAAGTACAACGCGAACCCGATCACCGGAACGGAAGGCCTGAACTGGTATATCGCAAACGAGAAGGCCCACCGCGTCGGAAAGAGACTTCCGACCTATGCAGAATTTTGCCAGGCAGCAGCAGGATCCCCGGAAGGTCAGGACGCAAACAACACCTACGCATGGAGTGCAACCGGAAACACTGGACGCCAGAAAACGGGATATGTTGCGAACGCTATTTCCGCGCTTAATATCCGCGATCTGGTGGGTAACGTCTGGAAGTGGCTTGACGAATTTTGTCTGGATCCTACGGCTTCCGCGTGGAACTGGTACGACGTACTGGGCGCGGGCTATGGTGACGCCTATATTCCGTCGAATACCGCGCTTCACGCGCTCATTGGCGGCGGCCCTTGGGGCGACGGCGTTCGCGGCGGTTCGCGCGCGGTCTACGCCAGCAATTACCCGTGGAGCGTCGGCGGCAGCATTGGCGTGTGGTGCGCGTGTGACGCGCAGTAAGCAGAAGGGGCGCCCGAAAGGGCAGCCCCTATTTTCCGGGAGAATAGAACATGGCATATCAAAGCAGAAGTAAAAGCGCGACGCAGGGAAAAGAGGAAACCGCACAAATGGACTACACCCACACCGAAGCGCACCAAATGGCCTATGATTTTTCGGTGTATCTTCATGAGAAAATGAAGAAATTTCCACATTATGAAAAATTCACGCTGCAAAAGGATATTCGGGAAAGTATCGACGGAATACTGGACGAAATAGAAATGTTTGAGATCACGAAGGTAGCAAGTCACCTGTACGCGGCCGACCGGTTAAAACGGCGACTGGTACGAAAGATCCGGCTTGCCTACGATCTGGGTTATTCAGCCATGAACAAAGACGCCTATTTCTATTGTGCCAAACAGACCGGAGCGATCGGCGCACAGATCGGCGGCCTGATAAAGTCGATCGCAGAGAATAAAAGAAAATAATAAAACTTGGGGCAACCGTTAATTCGCACTTCACGCGCTCATTGGCGGCGGCAATTGGAACAACGGCGTTCACGACGGTTCGCGCGCGGTCAACGCCAACAATTACCCGTGGAACGTCAACGGCAACATTGGCGTGTGGTGCGTGTGTGACTTGTAAAATCGCATAGACCGCGCGATCTCCGGATCCACGGCAAGGGTTATATATGAATAATCAAAATATATAGTCAGACGGTTCGCACAGACGGCCGAAAGGCCGTTCCCGTTCCGGAGAGAAACCGGACGAAAGAACAAAGGCACCGCCGAAAAGTAGGCCTGAAATGGGGTGAAATGCGGTAGGGCAAACATGAAAACAATTAAAAACTTAATAGGTAAAATCTGTACTTTTCCGAACGCGATCAAAGCGTACATGAAGGCCCGGAAATGTAAAAGACTTCGCCCGGAAGTGTTGGAGTTTGAACAGAACAGGGAAGACAACCTTCAAAAAGCAATAGACGCCATACAAAGCGGTGAATATACGCCGGGAAAGTATAGAATTTTCAAAGTGTGGGAGCCAAAAGAAAGAATTATTATGGCGCTTCCGTTCTTCGATCGTGTAATTCAACACATGATCGTAAATATCATTGAACCGATTTTTGAAAAGCGGTTCATTTTCCATTCATACGCCTGCAGGAAAGGGAAGGGCGCGCACGAAGCAAGCGACACCCTTTCAAAATGGCTTTATGAACTGGAAGTGGTACAGGGGAAGAAAATCTATGCAATAAAGGGAGATATACACCACTATTTCCAGAGCGTAGCGCACGACGTATTAAAGAAAGAGATCCGGCGGTATATTTCAGATAAAGCACTTTTGAAAATTCTGGATCGGATCATAGATCACAACGGTATTTTCCCGCCGGGCGTGGGAATACCAGTCGGGAACCTTACTTCACAGTTATTCGCGAATGTATACTTGAACAAACTGGATCAATATGTAAAACACGTCCTGAAAATGAAATATTATGTTCGCTATATGGACGATTTTATAATATTATCAGAGGATCCGGAAGAGTTGCGGCACGTTCTGGAACTGATAGAAGAATTTCTTCGCCGGGAATTAAAACTGGAACTGAACCCGAAGACAACGATCCTTGCAGCAAAGAACGGAATAAACTTCGTAGGGTATATTCACTTCAAAGATCACAAGAGGGTAAGAAAGGACGCCATGCGGCGCCTAAAGAAATTATTAAAAGCCTTCGACACCGGGGAAGTAGAACTGGAAGACTTCGATCGTTCAATCGAAAGCAGGTTCGGCCACATGAAACACGCAGACAGCTATATTTTGATAGAGGAAACACAGGAGAAAATAAAAGAAATCAAGGAAAGGAAGGCGTCGGCCTGAAAACAGGTCAGAAATTGCCGCCCTTTCCTTTTATTATCTTTATAAAAGAAAGGTGGTGAAAAACATGGAAAAGTTAATTCATATCTATGCGGAAGCAGCGGGAAACACATTTTTGCAGTTAGTTTTGATCGCGGTGGTGATTGATACGATTTTCGGAGTTCTTCGCGCGATCAAGGAAAGAAGGTTCAATTCTAATTTCGGGATCAACGGCGCGATCAGAAAATGCGGAATGTTAGTTTGCCTTCTTGCACTGGTTACGGTGGATCATATTGTAGCGGTAAACCTGATCGGTTTCATTCCGCAGGAAGTGCGCGCAGTAATGGCGGTAGACAGGATCGGAACAATGGAGTTCTTCGCGATCCTTTTTGTAGCCTATGAGATCATAAGCATTTTGAAAAATATGTATCTTTGCGGCCTTCCAGTAAAGAAGATCTGGCAGACTGTAAAGGCATTTCTGCAGAAGTACACAGACGAACTTCCGACAGACGAAGAAGCGGAAGAACCGGAAACACTGGAAGAGACAGCAGCGCAGGAAGAAGGGGCGGCAAAATGACGAAAAAAGAATTTGTTTCACTGTTAGGGGAGCAGGCCCGCGCCGATATGGCGAAAACGGGGATCCTTGCAAGTCTCACGACAGCGCAGGGAATACTTGAAAGCGGGTATGGTACAAGAGAACTTGCAGTGAACGCGAATAATATTTTCGGAATGAAAGCCGAACTTTCCGGCAATAACTGGCCGTCCGATTGGGGCGGCCAGACCTACACAAAGGAAACGAACGAACAGAAGCCGAACGGCGAAGTCTACACAATAACGGCAGCGTTCCGAAAATATGAGAGCATGGCCGAAAGTATCAAGGATCATTCCGATTACTTAGCAGGAGCGAAGAAAGGGAACGATCTTCGATATGCGGGACTTGTGGGCGAAAGAGACTACAAGAAAGCGATCCAGATCGTAAAGGCCGGCGGCTATGCGACGGACAATAATTACGTTTCAAAAATATGTTCCATTATAGAAAAATGGAACTTGACACAGTACGACACACAGGAAGCGGGGCAGAATATGAATATTAAAATCATTGACGCAACCATGAAGAAAAGCCCGTGTTTGACAGGCGGGCGCACGATCAAACCGATCGGCCCTTATCTTCATTCTATCGGTTGCCCTTGCGAAAAAGCAATGAACATAATTAACAACGAGAACCGCGCAGACGCCGGCGCCGGCGTTCACGCGGTTATTCAGCACACCGGGGAAGTTTACGTGGGACTTCCGATCGATCCGGAAAAGAAAACGGCCGTTAGAAACTGGCATGGCGGCAGCGGGCCGAAGGGAAGTTGTAATAATACCCATATCGGCGTAGAAATGACAGAGCCGGCCACGATTAAATATACCGGCGGCGCGTCGTGGATCGAACTTTCCGACGGTAGCAACACGAAGGCGGTTGTTCTGAAAAATTACAGAAACGCCGTGGAATACTTCGCGTATTTGTGCCAGAAGTTCGGGTGGAACCCGGAGAAAGACGGCGTTATTCTTTCCCATTCGGAAGGACACGCCCGCGGGTACGCCACAAACCACGCAGACGTTGAACATATTTGGAAAAAATACGGCCTGACAATGGACCAGTTCAGAAAGGACGTAAAAGCAGCCATGGCAGGCGGCGCCATTTCGGTTTCAGGATCGCCCACAGTAACAGACACGGGCGCGCAGGACGTGAAGGCGCTTTCTGGTACGGTAACGGTAATTTACACCGGATCCGACGGCCTGAACGTGAGAACAACGCCTTCGTTTGCTTCCGGGAACGTGAAGAAGGTTGTAAAAAATGGCGCGGCCTTCACAGTTACCGGAATTTCTAAAGACGAAAAGTGGTACCAGATCAACGACGGCGGGGCAAAAGTCTATATAACAGCCGTTCCGGACTATGTTTCGTTCAAGGCAACACCGGAGCAGAAGGCAAGCACAGCGGGAACCGGTTATTTCAGAGTGAGGAAAGACTGGAAGGACGCAGCAGGCCAGATCGGAGCCTTCAAAGACAGAGAAAACGCCGTGGAACTGGCAAAGCAGAACGCCGGTTATTATGTCTTTGACAATGACGGAAACAGGATCTACCCGGAAGCACCGGCGGCGCCGGTTGCTGCAGAATACAAAGTGAGCGTGACGACTTCGGATCTTCGTATCAGGAAAGGACCGGGAACAACGTTCGACTACTGGAAGAAAGATGGAAAACCCGTCTACACAGGAAAGGGAGCCTTTACAATCGTAGAGGAAGCAGAAGGCCCCGGCGCTTCAAAATGGGGCTTGTTAAAAGCCTACGCCGCAGGCCGTAACGGTTGGGTTTCCCTTGACTACGCAAAGAAAGCGTAAAACGTAACTATCAACAGTTCATGAAAACCCCTTGAAAGTCAGAAAAAGGAATAATATGTCACCGAAACCCCGTCAATAAAAGGCGGGGTTTATTATTTAAAAAAATATAGCATATTCCGGAATATATATTGACATATTCCGGAATATGTTATATAATAAAGACAGTTAAGGAAGACTTAACGAATACATGGGCAAGCATAGAAAGGAGAACAACATGAGCGAAATGGATAAAAAGGAAATAAAAGAAGTCATAGAATGGTGTGACGAAAAGGGGCATAGCGAACATGAAATCTTAGAATTGATAAGACGAATTGTCGACGCGAAGCCGCGAGAAGAAAATGAATAAGAAATAAGGGACACAGAAAGGGCGGTGGACTTGCCAAAGCCGCCCGATCCGTTAAATTCATTATAAAAGGAATAAGACAAAATGGCAAGAGCAAAGAACGAAGAGTTTAACCAGATTAAATATCAGAACGAATTTAAGAAGGCAAATTATGATCGCGTGGAAATCCTTGTGAAAAAAGGAGAAAGGGCAATTATAAAAGAAATAGCGGCAGCAGCAGGACAAAACGTAAGTGAATATATAAATCAGGCGATAAAAGAAAGAATGGAACGCGATCAGCGCATGACGGCAGAAGAACAGGAATAATAAAAAGGACTATATAACAACGGGCGCCGGCCTTTCCAATCTGGAAGGGATAGCGCCCGCTGTGGTTATATAGTTATCCTTCAAGTACAAGATCATAGAATACATTTTCGGAAAGTATTTCTATGTCGTGGCCTTTGAGGATCAGATCTTCGGCCTTTTTCTGCTTGTTGCTTTTCCCATCCTTGATAGACTGGCAAAAGTCATTATTACCCAAAATTAAATAGTTCGTTTTCTTCGTGACATTATCGCCAACAGAACCGCCAAAATCAACGACTAATTGCATAGCGTCTTTACGCGACATTTTTTCAAGTGTTCCAGTGAACACACACACTTTACCAAAAAGCGGGTGAGAGGTATCGAAAGAAATGTTTTCCGTAGAAATATCTTTAGCGTGCAGTTCGCTTCTTTTACTGGATAATTTGAAATCTTCGAGACTTTGTCCGGTGGCTAAAATATCGGCTTGCAATTTTTCAAAAATGGCGTTGCATATTTCACAATCAACGGCCGCCCTATGAGCGCCGGCGGTAGAAATTCCGTAATGATCGGCAACGGTTGCTTGCTTATGATTTTTTAGACCAGGAAGAATTTTCCGCGCGATCCGCATAACATCAATAAAGGAGTTTGACAAAATAAGCGAGCGACAGTTCAGAAGATTGTCATATAAAAAGTTAATATCGAAGTTGACGTTATAGCCAACAATAAGATCGGAACCAACGAAATTATAAAATTTTTGCATAGTTTCTGAAATATCCGGGGCGCTTTTCAACATATCGTTCGTAATGCCTGTAAGTGAAGTTATGTATTCGTCGATAGGTTCGGAAGGCTTCACAAGTGTTGAAAAAGTACCGATATTTTGGCCGGAAGAATATTTCATGGCCGAAATTTCAATAATTTCACAGTAACGCGGATCAAGGCCGGTCGTTTCAATGTCGAGTACGGTATAAGTAGAAGGAAAATCTATAACGCTTTTCCCCTTACCTTTTCGCACGACTTTTTCACGCGATCCGTCGGAAGTGGTGATATACGGGCGTCCGTCTTCGTCAATACCAATAGAAATAAACATATTTTGTTCCCCCTTGCGGTTAGATTTTTAAGGGCAGCAGGTAGAAAAGTTCGCGTTGCTGACCTTTAGCACAATTTTAGAAACTTTATGTGTTAAAGTCAAGAAAGTTTCTGAACATTAACACATAAAGGAGCCGCAACGAATGAAAATATATTCATACAGGGGAAAGAAGAACCTTTCCGGTGATAAAATCAGGGAAGCCAGATTGAAACAACGCCTTTCACAATCTGATTTAGCGGCAAAAGTACAGATTGCAGGCGTGACACTTGAAAGGGATAGCATAAGCCGGATCGAGATAGGAGCCCGCTTTGTCACTGATTATGAATTAAAAATTTTTGCAAAAGTTTTACACGTAAATGTGGAATGGTTGTTGGAAGAAACCGAAGAATAACGCCGGGGCTATAATGGCCGCGGCGTTATTTTTGAAAGGATCGAAGCCATGAGACATTTTTACCACCTGACACATGATGATAGAATAAAAATTGAAGCACTTTTGAAAGAAAAACACACGCCGAAAGAAATTGCAAATAATATCGGTTGCCATATTTCTACAATATATAGAGAACTGAAACGCGGCAGGTATGAACACCGCAATTCTGACTGGACAACAGAAGAACGGTACAGTCCAGATATAGCGGACGAAAAATACCGGGAAAATTTGGCCGCAAAAGGTCCGGGGCTAAAAATTGGAAATGATATAGAATTAGCGGAGTATATCGAAAATAAGATTGTGAATGAAAAATACTCACCGGGAGCAGTATTAGGAGAAATCAAACACAAGGGAATTACGTTTTCTGTTACAATAAGCAAAACGACACTTTATAGTTATATAGACAAGGGAATTTTCCTTCATTTGACAAATAAAGATTTGCCGGTAAAGAAGAATGAAAAAAAGAAATATGATAAAGTGCGCAGAACACGGGCGCAAAAGGGCGACAGCATAGAAAAACGCCCGGAAGTAGTAAATACAAGAGAAACGTTCGGACATTGGGAAATGGACACAGTAGTTGGACTTCGGGGGAAATCGAAAAAATCGCTTCTGGTATTAACGGAAAGAAAAACAAGAAAAGAAATCATCATGGAATTAAAACGGCATACGGCCGCGGAAGTAGTTAAATCATTAAATAAGCTTGAAAGAAAATGGGGAAAAATGTTTTATAAGGTATTTAAAACAATTACCGTTGATAATGGATCGGAATTTGCGGACTTTGAAGGAATGGAGAAGGCAGCGCGCAGAAAAGGAAGCAGAGTGAAATTATATTATTGTCACCCATATAGCAGTTGTGAAAGGGGGTCAAATGAAAATCAAAACAGAATGATCCGGCGGCACGTACCTAAAGGGACAGATTTTGACACGGTGTCCGGCGACACAGTAAAACAGATAGAGATCTGGATCAATAACTATCCGCGCCGGTTGTTTAACTATGGAACAGCCGAAGAGCGCTTCAACGAAGAAATGGCAAAGTTAGAAGGTTGTTGAATATGCACAAAAAAGCAGAATGGAAATTGTGAAAAAGAGAGAACGCAAAAACCAGTGATATTTTTCGCATTTAACGCTTGACTTTTTACACTTTGTGCTGTGCCTTTTGTTCCTTGACCGGGGCGTTATGGAAAGCTATAATAAATGAATATGGTACAAGAGAAAAACTGGTGGAAACGGATTGAAGAAGAAATGCGTAGAGTGCATAGATACAGGATGAAGGCAGTGCTGATGCTTTGGGGTATAGGGCTTTTACTGGGACTGGGAGGCTGTGCAGAACAGACACAGGATGCTGCTGGGGAAGAGAGCGGGACAACGGAGCAGATACCGCAGAGCACGGAACAGATGCCGCAAGGCAGCGGACAGACTGGAGTGGAAACAGAACAAATGGCACCGGGCAGCGGGCAGACCGGGACGGGAACGGAACAAGCGGTACAGAGCAGTGAAGGAACCGGGGTGGAGACGGACGGCGCGGAAGACACTATGGAAGCGGTGTTGGAGCAGGCATTGCCGTCGGTGGTACAGATTTATCACGGGACGCCGGAGGGAGGACATACCGCGGGTTCCGGTTTTATTATGGAAATGACGGATGATACGGTGTATCTGTGTACGAATCGCCATGTCATAGCAAAGTACGACGACTGGGATGTGTATTTTTATGATGGAACCTGCATCCCGGGAAGCAAAGCGGGTACCGACGATGTTTATGATGTGGGCGTCGTGGCGGTTGACCGGACGGCGATTCCAAAGAAAGTGCAGGAAAAGCTAAAGACGGTGTCGTATGATCTTGCGAGCTGGGAAGAACTTGGCAATGCAGAGTTGCCGGTCGGAATCGTGCGCATCGGACAGGAAGGCAATGTGCTCCACACGCTGACGGGAAGTCTTCTTCGGAAAGAGACGGAATTCCTGTGGGGACAGGGAGAGAAGGAGACGGAAGTGCGCATGGCGATTACCGACGGGGATTCCGGATCGGCGGTTTTTGATGAAAACGGAAAGCTGGTCAGCATGATATTCGGATGTTCACAGGACGCCGGAGGCGAGCGTGACTGGGGCGTCCCGCTTCGGGCGATCGTGTCATGTTATGAGAAAATAACAGGAGAAACATAGGAGACAGAAAGAAGGATTCATATGGGTGATTTTTTTAATTTGGATAATAAGTTTTTTCAGGGACTCAGTAAGGTGGTTGACTGTGTGATCCTAAGCGTGCTGTGGGTGTTCTGCTGCATCCCGATGGCAACGACATTTTTTCTGGCATGGCAGAGCGCATCGGTATTCGGATGGATTCTGTGCTGGCTGACATCGTTTCTGGCGGGACCGGCAACGACGGCGCTCTATTATGCGGTCAATAAGGTAATCCGGCACGGAAGAAGCTATCTGTGGAAGGAATACTGGCATGCGTTTAAGAGCAACTTTAAGCAGGCGGCGCTCGCAGCGCTGATTCTGACAGGAGTGGTTCTGTTTCTGGGACTGGACTGCTATATTATGTATCAGTTTGCTGCGCAGGGACAAAAGAGCGGCGTGCTGTATGTGGTTTTCCTGGTACTGATTGTGCTTGTCGTGATGCTGGCGGTATATCTGTTTGCCTACATGGCGCGCTTTGAGAACAGTCTGGGGCAGTCGTTTAAGAACGCGGCGCTGATTGCGGTGGCGAATCTTCCGTGGTCGCTGCTTCTTCTGGTGCTTCTGGCAGCGAGCGCCTTTGGCCTGTGGATGCTTCCGTGGCTTATGATACTGCTTCCGGCAGTCTACATCCTGGTGGCGAATTTTATCCTGGAGCGCATTTTCCGCAAGTATATGTCGGCGGAAGATCTGGAGGCGGAGCAGGAACGAAATCAGGAATTTTTCAATTAGAAATAAGCGTATTTTTTATTGTTGATTTATAGAAAGAGTTATAGTATATTCATTAGTAGGCGTGGAGAACTAGACTCCGGCAGGACAGATGGGAGATGGAGTATGCAGCAGAGCAGCGGGGCTGTGAGGACAAGAATCGTATTGGATGCGATGGGCGGAGACTACGCACCGGCGGAGCCGGTCAAGGGCGCAGTGGATGCCGTGAACGCACGGTCGGATATTCAGGTGCTCCTGGTAGGACAGGAGGATGTCGTTCGGGAAGAACTGGCAAAGTATACGTACCCCGAAGATCAGATTCAGGTGGTACATGCAGAAGAGGTGATAGAGACTGCAGAGCCGCCGGTGAATGCAATCCGCAGGAAGAAGCAGTCATCCATTGTCATTGGAATGAATATGGTAAAGCAGAAGGAAGCAGACGCATTTGTGTCAGCGGGAAGTTCCGGTGCGATCTTAGTCGGCGGACAGGTGATTGTCGGTCGCATCAAAGGCATTGAGAGACCGCCGCTTGCACCTTTGATTCCGACGGAGAAGGGAGTCTCTCTTCTGATTGACTGTGGAGCGAATGTGGATGCGAGAGCTTCGCATCTGGTGCAGTTTGCGAAGATGGGTTCCATTTATATGGAGAATGTTCTCGGAGTGAAGAAGCCGAGAGTGGCGATTGTCAATATCGGCGCAGAGGAGGAGAAGGGCAATGCCCTTGTGAAGGAGACATTCCCTCTGCTGAAGGCGTGTGAAGACGTCAATTTTGTGGGAAGCATTGAGGCGAGAGAGATTCCAAAGGGAGAGGCGGACGTGATTGTCTGCGAGGCTTTCGTTGGAAATGTCATCTTAAAGCTGTACGAAGGACTCAGCAGTACGTTAATCGGTGCCATCAAGAAGGGCATGATGAGTACGGTAAAGAGCAAAATCGGTGCAGCACTTGCATTGCCGGCATTAAAGTCTACGTTAAAGACTTTCGATGCAACACAGTACGGCGGTGCGCCGCTTCTGGGACTGAATGGTCTTGTGGTCAAGACGCACGGAAGTGCAAAAGCAAAAGAGATTACGAATTCTATTTTCCAGTGTGTGACGTTCAAGGAAGAGGACATCAATGGAAAGATCAGGAAAAATATAGTAAGTTCTGCGGAACAGGAAGGAATGTAGGTTATGGAATTTGAAAAGCTGAAAAAAATCATTGCAGAGGTTTTGAATGTGGATGAAGAGGAGATTACGATGGAGACCACATTCGTAGATGATCTCGGAGCAGATTCCCTCGATATTTTTCAGATCATTATGGGGATTGAAGAGGAATTTGACATTGAGATTGCAAATGAAGATGCAGAACATATTGTGACCGTATCAGATGCAGTAGAAGAGATCAAGAATGCTTTAAACTCATAAGAGACAATTTGATGATGCGTCATAAAGCCCTTGTCCGGAAAGCAAGGGCTTTTGTTGATAAGAGGAACCCGTACGGCGGCGTTGCCGCGTGGCACAGAGATTTTGAGGCTTTTTCTTACTCTATACAAGGGCTGTAGGGCAAGAAAAGACCTCCGAAAGAGACGAGGAGGATAAGAAAATGTCAAAACTGACAGAACTGGAACAAGTGATTGGTTATGAGTTTAACGAGCAGAGACTGTTGCAGCAGGCACTGACACACAGTTCTTTTGCAAATGAGAAGCACATGAAGAAGCTTTCGGATAATGAGAGGCTGGAGTTTTTGGGAGACGCGGTCTTAGAGGTCGTGTCGAGTGAGTTCCTCTACAAGGAGCATACAGATCTCCCGGAGGGCGATCTGACAAAGCTGCGCGCGAGCATCGTCTGTGAGCCGACGCTTGCGCTGTGCACCAGGGAGATTGACCTTGGAAAGTATCTGTATCTGGGCAAGGGGGAGAACCTGACCGGCGGAAGAGGACGCAAGTCGATTCTTTCGGATGCGCTGGAAGCCGTGATCGGTGCGATCTATCTGGACGGCGGTTTTGAGCCGGCAAAAGCTTTTATCCACCGCTTCATTCTGACGGATATTGAACACAAGAAGCTGTTCTATGACAGCAAGACAATTCTGCAGGAAGTGGTACAGGGGCATTACGAGGAACCGCTTCACTATGAACTCATCGGCGAGGAGGGACCGGATCACGACAAACGTTTCCTGGTGGAGGCGGTGATCGGGAATACGACAATTGGCGAGGGAAGCGGACATACCAAGAAGGCAGCGGAGCAGGAGGCGGCATATCAGGCATTGCTCTGGATGAAAGAGAGAGGTTTATATGTATCTTAAGAGCATTGAAGTGCAGGGATTCAAATCATTTGCGAACAAGATCGTATTTGATTTTCATAACGGAATTACGGGAATTGTCGGACCGAACGGCAGTGGAAAAAGTAATGTCGCGGACGCTGTGCGCTGGGTGCTCGGAGAGCAGAGTGCCAAGCAGCTTCGCGGCGCCAGCATGCAGGACGTCATCTTCGCGGGTACGGAGAACCGCAAGCCGTTAAGTTATGCCTATGTGGCGATTACCATGGATAATTCGGATCATCAGCTTGCCATTGATTTTGAGGAAGTCACCGTGGCGCGGCGTGTGTACCGCTCCGGCGAGAGCGAGTATCTGATCAACGGAAGTCCGTGCAGACTCAAGGATGTGACGGAGCTTTTTTACGATACCGGTATCGGCAAGGAGGGTTACTCCATCATCGGACAGGGACAGATCGAGCGCATCTTAAGCGGTAAGCCGGAGGAGCGCAGAGAGCTGTTCGACGAGGCGGCCGGCATTGTAAAATATAAAAAGCGCAAGGCGACAGCACAGAAAAAGCTGGAGAATGAGCGCGAGAATCTGGTTCGTGTGAATGATATTTTAGCCGAGCTGGAGCGCCAGGTCGGGCCGTTGGAGCGTCAGGCGGAGAAAGCCCGCATCTACCTGAAGAAAAAAGAAGAATTAAAAGAATATGATGTGAATATGTTCCTTCTGGAAGTGGAGCGCATTGAGGCGCAGCTTAAGGAAGTAGAAGGAAAATATCACATCGCGGACGAGGAATCGAAGGAAGCCAGCCAGTCTTACGAGAATATCAAGAGTGAATACGAGAAGCTGGAACAGGACATGGCTTCCATGGATGACAAGATTGCATCCATTCGTGAGGAGATGAGCCAGTCCACCGTGACCAAGGGAAAGCTGGAAGGACAGATCAATGTCTTAAATGAGCAGATCCACACGGCGGAGATGACCGATGAGCATTTAAAGAGCCGTCTGGACTCGATCGATCGGGAAAAGCAGGAGCGCATCGAGTCGCGCGGTACATACGAAGCGGAAAAGCAGGAACTCGACACAGAGCTTGTAGCGGCGGCGACGGAAAAGGAGACGGCGGCAGAGCAGCTGCGGAACATTCAGGAGGAGATCGCGCGCTGCACCGAGGGCATTGAAAAGGGCAAGAACGAGATTATCGAACTGTTGAACCGCAAGGCATCCGTCAAGGCGAGACAGCAGCGCTACGACACGATGATGGAGCAGGTGAACATCCGCAAGGCGCAGCTGACGCAGCGTCTGCTTGCGCGCAAGACCGAGGAGGCGGATCTTACCTCCGTTCTGGAAAGCTATCAGAAGGAGCTCGATGCGGTGAACGCGTCGATCGCAGAACTGAAGAAAAACGCTGCCGGAATGGATGAGCAGAACCGGGAGTGGAAGCGCAAGTCCCTGGAAGCCAATCAGAAGCTGGAGAGCGCGGTTGCACAGTACCATAAGCAGCAGTCCCGTCTGGAGTCTTTGAAAAATATTGCGGAGCGCTATGACGGCTACGGCAACAGCATCCGCCGCGTCATGGAGCAGAAGAGCCGCAACGCGGGAATCCTTGGTGTTGTTTCCGATCTGATCCAGGTGGACAAAAAGTACGAGACGGCGATTGAGACAGCGCTTGGCGGAAATATCCAGAACATCGTGACCGAGGACGAGGAGACGGCAAAACAGATGATCTCCTACTTAAAGCAGAACCGGTACGGACGGGCGACGTTTCTGCCGCTGACGAGTGTGGACGGCAAGGGCAACTTTAAAAACACGGATGCCTTAAAGGAGCCGGGAGTCATCGGTCTTGCCAATACCCTCGTGAAGACGGAGGAAAAATATGCTGGAGTGACCGCTTATCTGCTTGGCAGAGTGATCGTGACGGAGAATATCGACTATGCGATCAAGCTGGCGAAAAAGAACCGCTACTCGTTACATATTGTGACGCTGGAGGGAGAATATTTAAGCCCGGGCGGTTCCATGACAGGTGGAGCATTTAAGAACAGCAGCAATCTGCTCGCAAGAAACCGCGAGATTGAAGAACTCGAGAAGAACGTAAAAGATCTGGATAAACAGATTGCAGAGCTTAAAAACCGTCTGGAGGATATCAGGACGGCGCAGAGCCTGCTTGCGGAGGACGTCGAGAGCAATAAGGCGAGCCTGCAGGAGGCGTACATTGCGCAGAATACCGCGAAGATGAACGTGGAGCGCGCGATGGAGCAGAAGAACGAGAGCGAGAACGTGTTTGCAGGTTTACAGATGGAGAACCGTGAGATTGAGAGCCAGCTCCGTGAGATTGCGGAGAACAAGGACAAGATTGCAGAGGAACTGCAGTCGGCAAAGGAGCGGGAGGCACAGATCGAGGAGGAGAGCGCCGGATTCCAGAAGATTCTGGATGAGAATGCGGGCAGAGAGGAAGAAGCCCAGAAGGCGGTGTCCGATGTACAGTTAAAGGAAGCCGGTGTGCGTCAGAAGTTAGAGTTTGTTCTGCAGAATCTCGAGCGTGTGAACGGTGAGATAAGACGTTACGAGGAAGAGCGCGAGGGATTCGTCACGGAAGCGAAGGAAGCGAAGGCGGATGCGGAGAAGAAGCGCCACGATATTGAGGAGATCAAAAAGACGATCCTGGCGTCAAAGGACAATTCCGAGCAGCTGGAGCAGGCGCTTAAGGAGCACACGGCGCGCAGGGAAGAAATGTCCTCGGAATACAAGGGATTTTTCCAGAAGCGTGAAGACATTTCCAAGAAGATCTCCGATCTGGACAAGGAGATTTTCCGTCTGAACAGCCAGCGTGAAAAGCTGGAGGAGGCGCACGAGTACCAGAACAATTACATGTGGGAGGAGTATGAACTGACCCTGCATGCGGCGATGGAGCTCCGCAACGAAGAATATACGGATCTTGCGGCGATGAAGAAGATGATCGCGTCCATCAAGGATGAGATCCGCAAGCTGGGCGATGTCAATGTCAACGCGATCGAGGATTATAAGGAGATCTCGGAGCGCTACGGATTTTTGAAAACACAGCATGACGATCTGGTCGAGGCGGAGAAGACGCTGGTCGGCATTATTGAGGAACTCGATACCGGCATGCGCAAGCAGTTCCTGGAGAAGTTCGCGGAGATCCAGACCGAGTTTGACAAGGTATTCAAGGAGCTGTTCGGCGGTGGAAAAGGAACGCTGGAACTGGTCGAGGACGAGGATATTCTGGAGTGCGGCATCCGCATTATCGCGCAGCCACCGGGAAAGAAACTGCAGAATATGATGCAGATGTCCGGTGGAGAAAAGTCCCTGACGGCGATTTCACTGTTGTTCGCCATCCAGAACTTAAAGCCGTCCCCGTTCTGTCTGCTCGACGAGATCGAGGCGGCGCTCGACGATTCCAACGTCGGACGTTTTGCAAAGTATTTGCATAAGCTGACGAAGAGCACGCAGTTCATTGTGATTACGCACAGGCGCGGCACGATGGCGGCGGCAGACCGTCTGTATGGTATTACCATGCAGGAAAAGGGTGTATCCACCCTGGTATCCGTGAATCTGATCGAGGGCGATCTCGACAAATAGCAGGAGGAATGAGTACATTATGGGCGAGGAAAAGAAAGGCTTCTGGGGACGTCTGGTCGAGGGCCTCAGCAAGACGAGAGATAATATCGTATCCGGCATAGATTCCATTTTCAGTGGATTTTCCAGCATTGACGATGATTTCTATGAGGAGATCGAGGAGATTCTGATTATGGGAGACATCGGCGTCAATGCGACTGAGTCGATCATTGAGAGTCTCAAGGAAAAAGTGAAGGAGAATCACATCAAAGATCCGGCAGAGTGCAAGGAACTTTTGATTAACAGCATCAAGGAGCAGATGGATGTCGGCGAGACGGCATATCGCTTTGAGACGGAGAAATCCGTGGTCCTCGTGATCGGTGTCAACGGCGTGGGCAAGACCACATCCGTTGGAAAGCTGGCGGGAAAGCTCAAGGACCAGGGGAAAAAGGTCGTGCTTGCGGCAGCGGATACCTTCCGCGCAGCGGCGGGAGACCAGCTGCAGGAGTGGGCAAACCGCGCCGGTGTGGATATGATCGGCGGACAGGAGGGCGCAGACCCGGCGGCGATCGTCTACGATGCGGTGGCGGCAGCCAAGGCGAGAAATGCGGATGTTCTGCTGTGTGATACGGCGGGACGCCTTCATAATAAGAAGAACCTCATGGAGGAATTAAAAAAGATCAATCGTATTCTGGAGAAAGAATATCCGGATGCGTACCGTGAGACGCTTGTGGTGCTCGATGCGACGACCGGACAGAATGCGTTAAACCAGGCGAGAGAGTTTTCCGAGTGCGCCGACATCACGGGAATTATTTTAACGAAGATGGACGGCACGGCAAAGGGCGGTATCGCAGTGGCAATCCACTCGGAGCTTGGCATTCCGGTCAAGTATATCGGCGTCGGGGAGACGATCGAGGATCTGCAGAAGTTCGATTCCAACCAGTTCGTAAACGCATTATTTGAAGTAGGAGAGGAGAAAAGCGGATGTTGACATTAGACAAGTTCGAGGAAGCAAGTGAAAAAGTCAAAGAAGTGACACTTGAGACAAAGCTGGTATACAGCGATTACTGGAGTCAGCAGACCGGCAACAAGGTTTACCTTAAGCCGGAAAACATGCAGTTCACCGGGGCATACAAGGTGAGAGGCGCATATTATAAGATCAGCACGTTAAGTGATGAGGAGCGTGCAAAGGGGCTGATCACGGCATCGGCGGGAAACCACGCGCAGGGTGTGGCATACGCAGCAAAATGCTACGGCTGCAAGGCAGTCATCGTCATGCCGACCACCACACCGCTCATCAAGGTGAACCGCACCAAGAGTTACGGCGCAGAAGTCGTGCTTTACGGAGATGTCTATGACGAGGCGTGCCAGAAGGCATACGAGCTTGCGGACAAGGAGGGATATACCTTCATCCATCCGTTCGATGATCTGGCAGTGGCAACCGGACAGGGAACGATCGCCATGGAGATCTTTAAGGAGCTTCCGCTGGTGGAGTACATTCTGGTTCCGATCGGCGGGGGCGGACTGGCAACCGGTGTGTCCACACTGGCGAAGCTTCTGAATCCGAAGATCAAAGTCATCGGCGTGGAGCCGGCGGGAGCGAACTGTATGCAGGCTTCCTTCGCGGCAGGAAAAGTAACGACGCTGCCGCAGGTCAACACCATTGCGGACGGCACAGCGGTCAAGACACCGGGAAGCAAGATTTTCCCGTATATCCAGAAAAATCTGGATGACATCATCACGGTGGAGGATGATGAACTCGTCGTGGCATTCCTGGATATGGTGGAGAATCACAAGATGATTGTGGAAAACTCCGGTCTGCTGACCGTAGCTGCGTTGAAACATTTGGATGTTTCCGACAAACGCGTGGTATCGATCTTAAGTGGCGGCAACATGGACGTCATCACGATGTCCTCCGTGGTACAGCAGGGACTCATTTTCCGCGACCGTATCTTCACCGTGTCGGTACTTCTGCCGGATAAGCCGGGAGAACTGTCCAAGGTTTCGGCAGCGATTGCCGCAGAGCAGGGCAACGTCATCAAGCTGGAGCACAACCAGTTTGTGACAACGAACCGCAGCGCGGCAGTGGAACTCCGTATTACGCTCGAGAGCTTTGGCACCGAGCACAAAAAACAGATCATGAAAGCGCTGGAGAAGAAAGGTTATAAGCCGAAGCTGGTGCGCACGAGTCTGTAAACAAAGAAGAGGAGAAAGAAAATGTTAGAAAAGTGGTTTAAACTGAAGGAAAACAACACGACAGCCAAGACCGAAGTCATGGCAGGTATCACAACCTTTATGACGATGGCGTACATTCTGGCAGTCAACCCGACCATGCTTGCAGCGGCGGGAATGGATAAGACAGCAGTGCTCATTGCAACCGCGCTGGCATCATTTATTGGTACCATGGCGATGGCGCTCCTTGCAAATTATCCGTTTGCACTGGCACCGGGGATGGGACTGAATGCGTATTTTGCATACACGGTCTGCGGTGCGATGGGATATTCCTGGCAGGTGGCTTTAATGGCTGTTTTTGTGGAAGGTCTGGTTTTCATCGTACTTTCTTTGACCAATGTGCGTGAAGCAATCTTTAATGCGATCCCGCTGAACCTGAAAAAAGGTGTGAGCGTCGGCATCGGGCTGTTTATCGCATTTATCGGTCTGCAGAATGGCGGCATCGTAGTGGCGAACAGCTCCACGCTTGTTTCCTATGTTGACTTTACCAGCAATTTCAAGACTGCCGGCATCTGTGCTTTGTTAGCGCTGATCGGTCTGTTTGTGATTGCAATTATGTACATTAAGAACGTAAAAGGCGCAATTTTATTCGGTATCGTTATTACCTGGGTGCTTGGAATGCTCTGCCAGGCGGCAGGAATCTATGTTCCGGATGCGGAAGCCGGTTTTTATTCCTTATACCCGGCGCTGGGATTTACGGATCTGACCGCGATCGGTCAGACATTCGGACAGTGCTTCAAGCTGGATTTCTCCAATGTGCGTGTGTTTGATTTTATCGCAGTTGTATGTGCATTCCTGTTTGTAGATATGTTTGATACACTCGGAACGTTAATCGGTGTGGCAAACAAGGCGGATATGTTGGACAAGGACGGCAGACTGCCGCGCATCAAGGAAGCGCTGCTGGCGGATGCGGTTGCAACCACCGCAGGTGCTGTGCTTGGTACCTCCACAACGACCACATTCGTTGAGAGTTCCTCCGGTGTGGCAGCAGGAGCAAGAACAGGCCTCTCCTCTGTAGTGACCGGATTCTTATTCCTGATCTCTGTGGTACTGTCCCCGATTTTCTGCTCGATCCCGAGCTTTGCGACAGCACCGGCTCTGATCTTCGTCGGCTTCCTTATGGTGTCTACGGTGACAAGCATCGAGTTCACGGATATGACAGAGGCAATTCCGGCATACTTATGCCTGCTTGCAATGCCGCTCATGTACAGCATCTCCGAGGGTATTGCGATCGGCGTTATCTCTTATGTCATCATCAATGTCGTATGCGGTAAGGCAAAGAAGATCACACCGCTGATGTATGTGCTGGCGGTACTGTTTGTGTGCAAATACATCTTCTTATAAAATGAAAACCGAAGGTATGGAGGTATCCCTATGCGCAGATGGATAAAACAGATCATGGTTTGGCTTGTTGCGGCAGCGTGCGGTTTTGCTGCGGCGCTTGTGATCTGCAGATGGAGCGGTACTGCCTTCGGTCTTTTCATGTGGCCGGTCATTGCCGCGGGAGCAGGGTTCGTGGTGGCCGGCGTGGGATTTTTTTCAACAGAAGGAAAGAGTGAGATTCTCTACGGAATCTGTGCGGCGGCATGCCTGTTCTGCATGATCGTGCAGACGGCGATGGCGGTGTAAAAAGAAGGAAAAAGTGTGTCAAGAAAAAATACTTGACACCTTTTTCCTTTTATGCTATTCTATCACGGTGGCAATGAGTGAGAGATGCCGGATACGGCGTGATTGTGGGATTTCAGATGGAAGAGAAGATTGAACAGGCGTATCTGTATGATTTTTACGGAGAACTGCTGAACGAACATCAGAGAAGAATTTATGAGGATTTCGTGTTCAATGATCTGTCTCTCGGAGAGATCGCGGACGAGGAAGGTATCAGCAGACAGGGCGTTCACGATATGGTGAAGCGGTGTACGAAGACCCTTGAGGGGTATGAGGAGAAGCTTCATCTGATCGCAAAGTTCATGTCGGCGAAGCGCAGCGTGGAACAGATTCATGCATTGACGAAGCAGTTTCATGAGAGCCATGACGAGGCAGTGATCGTGGAGATTGAACAGATTTCCAATCAGATATTAGAGGAGTTATAGATGGCATTTGACAGCTTATCTGAAAAACTTCAAAATGTATTCAAGAACCTGCGCAGCAAGGGACGGCTGACGGAAGCGGATGTCAAGACAGCGCTTAAGGAAGTCAAGATGGCGCTCTTAGAGGCGGATGTCAACTTCAAGGTCGTCAAGCAGTTCGTCAAGGACGTGGAGGAGCGTGCCGTCGGACAGGACGTGATGAACGGACTGAATCCGGGACAGATGGTCATCAAGATTGTAAACGAAGAGATGGTCAGGCTGATGGGCTCTGAGACAGCCGAGATCACACTGCAGCCCGGCAAGGCAGTCACCGTCATCATGATGACCGGTCTTCAGGGAGCAGGTAAGACGACCACAGCAGCAAAGCTTGCCGGAAAGTTCAAGCAGAAAGGCAGGAAGGTACTTCTCGTGGCAGGTGATGTCTACCGGCCGGCAGCGATCGAACAGCTGCAGATCAACGGACAGAAGCAGGGCGTGGAAGTATTTTCCATGGGCGATAAGAACAGCCCGGTGAACATTGCAAAAGCGGCGATGGAACATGCCGCGAAGAACGATTTTAACATCGTTATCATCGATACTGCCGGACGTCTTCACATCGATGAAGATATGATGGCAGAGTTGATTCAGATAAAAGAAAATGTCACAGTGCATCAGACCGTCCTTGTGGTGGACGCCATGACAGGACAGGATGCGGTGAATGTGGCGAAGACCTTTGATGAGCGCATCGGTATCGACGGAGTCATTCTGACAAAGCTCGACGGTGATACCAGAGGCGGTGCGGCGCTCTCCATCCGGGCAGTGACCGGTAAGCCGATTTTTTATGCGGGTATGGGAGAGAAGCTTTCGGATCTGGAGCAGTTTTACCCGGATCGCATGGCATCGCGTATTCTCGGTATGGGCGATGTGCTGACCCTTATCGAAAAAGCCCAGGAGGACTTTGACGAGGAGCGGGCGAAGAAGATCGAGCAGAAGATGCGCAAGAACGAATTTGACTTTGAGATGTATCTGGAGTCGATGAGTCAGATGAAGAAGATGGGCGGTCTGTCCAGTATCCTCGGTCTGATGCCGGGACTCGGGATGGGCGCAGGCAAGATGCCGGATATTGACGAGGCAGCAGCCGAGAAGAGCTTATCGCGCACGGAGGCGATCATCTATTCCATGACGCCGGAGGAGAGACAGAATCCTTCCCTTTTGAATCCGAGCAGGAAGCGCCGCATTGCGGTGGGAGCCGGTGTCGATATTGCGGAGGTCAACCGTCTGGTGAAGCAGTTTGAACAGATGAAGAAGATGATGAAGCAGATGCCTGGCATGATGAAGAAGGGCAGACGCGGTGGTGGAATGTTCGGCAAGCTTCCGTTTTAATGTTAGAAATTGCGTATAACGCATTCTAAATAGATCAGTTAAGCAAATTTAAGGAGGTGAAAGTAATGGCAGTAAAGATCAGATTAAGAAGAATGGGACAGAAGAAAGCTCCTTTCTATAGAATCGTAGTAGCAGATTCCAGATCCCCGAGAGATGGCAAGTGCATCGAGGAGATTGGAACATACGATCCAACGAAAGATCCAAGCGAGTATCATGTAAATGAGGAGTTAGCAAAGAAGTGGTTAGCTAACGGAGCTCAGCCGACCGATACAGTTGCTCGTATTTTCAAGAGCGCAGGCATCGAGAAATAGGATTCGCGAGGTGGACCTAATGAAAGAATTAGTAGAAGTAATTGCGAAATCACTCGTCGATTATCCGGATCAGGTCGTCGTAACAGAGACAGAGAATGAGAAAGCCATCGTGCTTGAACTGCGCGTTGCGCAGTCCGACATGGGCAAGGTAATCGGCAAACAGGGACGCATTGCCAAGGCAATCCGTTCTGTTGTGAAGGCTGCTGCCTCAAAGGAAGAGAAGAAAGTTATTGTAGAGATCATGCAGTAACAGGTCAGAGGAGCTGTCGCGCCAGATAATGGGGTGGCAGCTCCTTTGTTCATATTGCGGCTACTGCGGATATCAGAGACAGAAACGGAGGACATGCATGGAAGATTTATTGCAGGTCGGTGTCATCACGACGACACACGGGGTGCGTGGGGAGGTCAAGGTATTTCCGACAACGGACGATCCAGCGCGCTTCAAAAAACTCAAAAATGTGATTTTGGATACCGGAAAAGAAAAATTAGAACTTGAGATTGCAGGCGTCAAGTTCTTTAAAAATATGGTGATTCTCAAATTTAAGGGAATTGATGATATCAATGATGTGGAAAAATATCGCAAAAAGAGCCTTTATGTGACGAGAGAGAACGCGGTAAAGCTGAAAAAGGACGAATACTTTATTGCAGATCTGATCGGCATGAAGGTGTCGACGGACGAGGGTGAGGAATTGGGAACGCTGTCGGATGTGATGCAGACCGGCGCGAACGATGTCTATGTGATCTCCATGACAGACGGGGAGGAAGTGCTCATTCCGGCGATCAGGGACTGCATCCGCGATGTGGACGTAGAGCAGGGACAGATGTGCGTGCATCTGCTTCCGGGACTGCTTGACATCAACCGAAAATAGGAGGCACAGCATGAATTATCATATTCTGACACTGTTTCCGGAGATGGTGACGCAGGGACTCTCGGAGAGCATCCTTGGACGTGCGGCAAAAAAGGGACTGCTGTCCGTGAATGCAGTCAACATCCGGGATTATACGGCGGATCGACATAAAAAAGTCGATGATTATCCTTACGGCGGGGGAGCCGGCATGCTGATGCAGGCGCAGCCGGTCTACGATGCGTGGAAGGCAGCCTGCGAGGAAATCAGGAGCCGGCAGCCGGAGGAGTTGCGGGACAGACCGGTGCGCACGGTGTATGTGACGCCGCAGGGAGCCGTGTTCAACCAGCAGATGGCAAAGGAGTTCGCGAAGGAGGAAGATCTTATTTTCCTGTGCGGGCACTATGAGGGGATCGACGAGCGTGTATTAGAGGAGACCGTCACGGACTACGTGTCGATCGGCGATTATGTGCTGACCGGCGGGGAACTTCCGGCGATGGTGATGATAGACGCGATCTCACGGATGGTGCCCGGGGTACTGGCGAACGGAGAGTCCGGGGAGACGGAGTCCTTCGAGGGCGATCTGTTAGAGTATCCACAGTACAGCCGCCCGGAGGAATGGCACGGAAAGCAGGTGCCAAAGGTGCTGCTGTCGGGCAATCAGAGAAAAATTGCCGAGTGGCGCAGACAGGAGGCGGAGCGCCGCACACAGGAGAGGCGGCCGGATCTCTACGCAGGCTACGGGAGACTGATGTCCTGCAAAAAGGTGCTTGCCGGGGACAAGCTGCTGCATGTGGATATGACCGAGCTGATTGCGCGCGGGCAGGCGCGCCTTGTTTTTGCAGAAGGGAAAAATATCTGTCTGCAGGATAAAGTCAGTGGGGCGTATTTTCATACGGCGGAGGACATCAAAGCCGGCTGCAGGATGCTTGAAATTCTACACGGGGACGCCGGGGAGGAGAGCGGTCTTCTGGTGCTGCATCAGGAGTTCATGACGGAACCAACAGAAAAATATCTGGGATTTCGCACGGCGATGACCTGCAACCAGATCGTGTATACAAAGCACGAAAAGCTGCCTGTCACCGGACTGTACCGCATGGACGGCAAACCGGCTGAAAACGGCGTGGTCATCCGTCCGCTTACGATGGAACACTTAGACGCGGTGGTGCGCGATTACAATACGATATCGGATGAGGCGTATGTGACAGACCGGATCAAAAAAGGAGCGCTCTTCGGTGCGTTTGTGGACGGGCAGCTTGCGGGCTTTATCGGAATGCACGCGGAGGGCGGCATCGGGATGCTCTTCGTCTCGCCGGAGTACCGCAGACGCCGGATCGGCATGGCACTTGAGACATATATGATCAATCTCGGATTAGAGCGCGGTGAGAGACCCTACGGTCAGGTTGAGATCGGCAATGATGCATCCAAAGGACTGCAGGAGGCCCTGGGACTCTGTTTTTCTAAGGGACGCATCTACTGGATGGAGCGTGAAGAGAGAGAATGAAAATATTTGCCGAAAATGCTTGCAATCCGTACAATCTGTGTTATACTGGAATAGTTGTGAATAAATAGATGGTCCTCTGTTACGAATCGACGTATTAAGAACATCCAATGAATCAGGAGGTCACAAAATGAACGCAAGTGAAATCATTAAGAGCATTGAAGCAGAGCAGCTCAAGGCAGAAGTACCGCAGTTTAACGTAGGTGATACGGTAAAGGTTTACGGTAAGATCAAAGAGGGTAACCGTGAGCGTATCCAGGTATTCGAGGGAACTGTTTTAAAGAGACAGGGCGGAAGCAACCGCGAGACTTTCACAGTCAGAAAGATCTCTAACGGTGTCGGCGTAGAGAAGACCTGGCCGTTACATTCTCCGAACGTTGAGAAGGTAGAGGTTGTTCGTCAGGGTAAAGTCAGACGTGCAAAGTTATTCTACTTAAGAGACCGTGTCGGCAAGAAGGCAAAGGTAAAAGAGCTTGTAAAATAATACAATGCAGCGCTAAGAAGCCGGGACATATTTTGTATGGAACAGGATTCCATATGGAGTGTGTTCCGGTTTTTTCGCATTGTAAGGCACCAAAATTAAATTGCGAAGCCACAGGGTTTGTGTTAAAGTAAAGCAGGAATCGTGTGCGGCGGGCACATGGCACATGGAGGATAAGAATGCGCAGACGTAGAAGCGGACTGAACTTTGGCAGACAGAAGAAAAAAGTGAATATGTCGGTCGTGAAGGAAGTGTGTGTGTGGATCATTGAGATCGCGATCACGCTTCTGGTAGCGTTTACACTGGTATATTTTGTCGGACTGCGGACAAGTGTTGTGGGACAGTCCATGGCGGAGACGCTAAACGGCGGCGATGAGATCCTGGTCAACCGTTTTATATACAAAGTTACCGATCCCAGGCCGAACGATGTGATTGTATTTTTGCCGAACGGCAATGAAAAATCACATTATTACATCAAGCGCGTCATAGCGGTGCCGGGGGATACGCTTCAGATTAAGAACGGCGAAGTGTATGTCAACGGCGAACTGTTTGCGGAAGATGTGGATGTGGCACAGATGGAGGATGCCGGACTGGCGGCGGAAGAGGTCACGCTGGGTGAGGACGAGTATTTCGTGCTCGGCGACAACCGCAATAACAGCGAGGACAGCCGTTATGCCAACATCGGGAACATTAAGAAGGAATATATTATCGGAAAAGTATGGTTCCGCGTGGCGCCGTTTAAGGACTTTGGATTTTTATAAAACAGACAGTAAGAGAATGGAGAGTAATTATGCAGTTTCAGTGGTACCCGGGGCATATGACGAAAGCAAAGCGTCAGATGCAGGAAGATATCAAGTTAATCGATCTGGTCATCGAGCTTGTCGATGCGCGGATTCCGCTCAGCAGCCGGAATCCGGACATTGACGAACTGGGCAAAAATAAAGCGCGGCTGATCCTCATGAACAAGTCGGATCTTGCGGACGAGGAAGCGGGAAAGCTGTGGAGTGCATATTTTCAGAAGAAGGGCTATTATGTGGTAAGCCTGGATTCGAGAAACAGAAACGGCATGAAACAGGTGACGGCGGTCGTCATGGAGGCGTGCAAGGAGAAAATCGAGCGCGACAGAAAGCGCGGCATCATGAACCGTCCGGTGCGGGCGATGGTTGTTGGAATCCCGAATGTGGGGAAATCCACGTTTATCAATTCCTACGCCGGAAAGGCGTGCGCCAAGACCGGCAACAAGCCGGGTGTCACAAAGGGCAAGCAGTGGATCCGGCTGAACAAGAATGTAGAACTTCTGGACACACCTGGAATCTTATGGCCGAAGTTTGAAGACCAGACGGTCGGATTAAAACTGGCGTTAATCGGTGCCATCAAGGACGAGATTTTAAACATCGATGAGTTGTCCCTGGAGTTGATCAAAGTGCTGACAGCCTACTATCCGGGAGCGTTTCAGGCGCGCTACGGAACAGAGGAGCAGGCCATCGACGAGACGGCGGCGCCGGCAGAGATCCTGCGTGGGATCGCGGAAAACCGTCGCTGTGTGGCAAAGGGCGACGAGATTGACTACAGCAAGGCGGCGACGCTTCTGATTGATGAATTCCGCAGCGGCAAGCTTGGCAGGATCACACTGGAGCGGCCCGACTAGCACAGGCAGCGGGAACATACGGCGGGAGAGGAAGCAGATGGAGACGAAAAAGATCGGAGAAATCAGGGAAGAATTCAAGGCGGCAGAGGAGACCATGCTGCCTTCTTTTATCGAAAAATACAGGTCGGATGAGCGCGCGGGCGTACAAAAGCTCATCGAGCAGGCGAACGGACGCCTTGCAAAGCTGGAGGCGGAGCGTGCAAGGATCGACCGGCTGTGGAAGTACGAGCGCGAGTACGGGATGTATACGCGCATTTGCGGGATTGATGAGGTGGGGAGAGGCCCGCTTGCCGGCCCCGTTGTGGCGGGAGCGGTCATTTTGCCGAAGGACTGCGACATCCTCTACATCAACGATTCCAAGA